>Ga0209080_1000051_pt1 | contig 90693 bp, 83 predicted proteins | sample JNZ110809AmetaG_FD_184123 | JGI IMG/M metagenome (GOLD analysis project Ga0209080, IMG submission 184123) | Hot spring microbial communities from Jinze hot spring, China to study Microbial Dark Matter (Phase II) - JNZ 110809A (SPAdes) (version 3) ...
ATTTATAATTAACCTTATATTACTCATTTTTACTCTCATTTCATCTAAATTTCTTTTAATATTTAATGCTTCAAATTTTAATAATTCTTCTTCTAATTTAATCTTCATTAAAATTTCTCTTTTTCTCCTTACCTCTTTATAAATTTTCATATCTATAGATAGCTGCTTCATTTCTTTAATAAGATTCTTTTCCCAATTTGGTTCAGTTGGATGTAGTTGAATAATTTTATCTAACTCTTCTAATCTATTTTTCACATATTTATATGGTTTGTTTGCTTTTTCTTTAATAGTATTTATTTCATTATATATTCTTCTTCTTATAGATTTCTTCTCCTTTATATTATTTCTTATACTACTTAATTTTTCATTAGCTTTTTTTATATCATCTCTAATTCTATTATATTCTAATTTTAAATTATTTATTTCCTCTACTAGCAATCTACATTTTTCATTTAGATCTCTTATCTTATCTCTTAATTCATAGAATATCTGTTCTAGTCTTTTCTTCTCATTTAAAATTCTTCCTAACTCTTCTCTAGCTTCACTTAGCTTCTCATTCAAATCCTATTCAGCTAGTTATATAAGTAATGCTCCTATAATTAAACGTTAGATAACTCCTCCCACGTAGTCATCGTTATCTCTCCACCACACTTCTCACACTTATATCTTCTCTCAATCAGCATTAACCCTGTTATATTGTTGCGTGATATTACACGCATATTAATCTCAGAGTATGTATGCATACAGAAAACCATCCTTGAATATATTTCCTCAAGCTCCTCTACGTTTACCCTACCAGACCTATTCATCCTACTAAGCTCGATCCATCTCTCCATAGAGACTCACAAAAGCTGGGTGCTTAACTATAATTTAAATAACTGATACTCGAAAATAGCTGAGTGATAACGCTAAACATCTTTCCTCACGACCTAATTATGATCGAAGTACATGTACTCCCCTCTATGGATGTATTACTAGCGAATATACCGACGTTTATTACATCGTTAGCTAGAGACTATAGAAACCTATAGGTTACACTTCTCGCTATCCATAGCTATATACAGTTTTAAATAAAAACGTTAGACTCTACTTCTATTCAGAAAGTCTTTGAACGATAGTCTTCCCTTTAAGAAATAGCTAGTTGAATTTTAGCCTTAACCTATGGTATTCACAGCTTCTCATACTCGTATTATCTTGTATAGGAAAGTTTATATCGTTATGAATAAGCATGTTTTGCTTACATGTCGACATGAGGTTCTGTCCTATCTGCGGGTCGAGAGTTAAGAGTGAGAAAAAGGGTTCCTCCACGATATTCATCTGCCTCAAATGTGGTCATACATATGTAGGTAGCGGAGATACTGTTAGAAGCGAAAACCGTATTCAAGTTAGGGAGAGAGAAGCCATATCTATAGTTGAGAGTAGCGTGGATACATATAAGCCGCTGCCTACAACTATCATCGAATGTCCTAAATGCGGTTATATGAGGGCCTATTGCTGGATATCCCAAACAGAAGATATAGATAGGGATGCAACTAAATTTTTTAGATGCGTTAGATGCGGCTATGTATGGAGAGAGTACACCTAGTATACGTACTGCGGATGAAATGTATATCTTAAGACCATCTTAGATAGATCGCTATTCGGATCGTAAACTTTATGCATGATCACCCTGTTTATCCTAGATAACCTCCTTATATTGTCAGGGTAATATCCACCTTGCTGGATATGGAATATTGCTATCTGATGCTCATACTCAGCTATCCTTTCAAGATCTCTATACGCTTCATCTATGTTCTGGAATCCACCATCAGTTACTATGATAATAAAACATCTATTCCTCGCTTCATCTGTGAATCTTCTGATACTATGTGTGGGTAGTATAGTCAATTCCCCTTGATGATAAGATAGTAGGATCTCCTTCAACTCCTCTTCGTCGTTCCAACCTGCTTCGAAATATCTAGATGAGAAGTTCACTACAGAAACTTTCCCTCCCATTCTAACAGCATTAACGTAAGCTATGAAACCAGCTATCGAAGCCGGATCATAAGCTGACATCATACTACTACTCGTATCCAATACTATAATCACATAGGGCGAGATACCCTCCTTAGGTATAGCTCCACATCGCAGCTCTGTCTGAACCCATTTAGTAGTATTTACCTCTAATCTAAGCTTACCCTCCTCTACACTAGCTTCGATATCTAAATCCTCTATTTCATCTTCTATAGACCACTCTATGGGGTATGTATCATCTCTAATACTCATACCTCTCTCACCCATATGCATCGAATACTCTAATATAGATGCTAACGCTCTAGCTTTATACCAGTATCTAAGCCATAATGCCTCCTCAAACTTATCCTTCTTAAATTTCTTCGAAAGCTTACTATACCTAGTCGGTATCCTTGGTTCTCTACCTCTACTCACCATACCAACCCTCTTCATATCCTGTTCTAATCGTTTACTAAATACATCCACCTGTTTCTCATTGCCAGTTAACCTAGGTTTTATCCATTCTTCATACAAAGCTTTAGCCTCAACCCTATCTCTAGCTTTACCTAAAGTCTCCTCGGCTATTCTATCCACTCCTCTATCTCCTAAATCCTCTCTCAACATAAGCGGCATCTGCTTCATCTTCTTAACAACCCTTTTACTATATGCTCCTCCTCTATACCATCCAAGCCTATACAGTATCGCCGCTATATCCCTAACTTTCGCTATCCAAGTTTTAGGTTGGACTATTATACCAGCTATCATTCCTCCATATACTTCTAAGTCCTTCGACATCTTCCTTCCTCTAATCTTTGGATGGAAGAATCTGTATACCGAATAGTATATGTCTAGAGGGGGTTTAAGATTATCAGCCGATAAATCTACCAATACGTGATAGGGCTCTTCTCCAAACCTAGCAGGAAGATATATACAATCTACTTGTGCATCACAGAATAATGTTAATGCTAGCTTTGCTATTATTCGGTCAGGAACTACTTCGAAAGCTGATCTATATAATAGATTAGCAGTAGCTATATCGTATGGACAATAATGTGCATGAGAAAGTGTATGTCTATAGTACCAGAGAAGGTAGAGTTGAGGATTATCAGCTTTAAGAGCATGATCTACAGGTATACCTATAAACCCTTTTATAGAATTAAACCCACCCATCCAGCTTCTACTAACAGTTCTTAGAAAGCTGCATGGAGGCTTGAATAATTCTTGAAAAGCTTGCGTATAAGCATCGATAGCATCTTTAAGTAGACCTTCTAGCTTCTCTACCTTGTATCCTTCAGTATGCCCTCCATGCCCCATTTCTCTTCCAGCCTCCTAAGCTCTTCTGCGAACACAGGATCCTCTAGAGATAGTTCCTTAGCATAACTGTAAAGTTTCTGATCGAATTTCTCTGATAACTTAAGTAGTATCAACCAGTGTCCTCTAGCTTCTCTATCCTTAACCTTCTCCCTTTCCTTAGAAAGGATCTCAGCCCAGCTACCAAGTATATTTCTAGAATCTGTTAGTGAAGCTCTATGAATTAAGGTCCATGGTACAAGCTCCCATAGCGAATCATCTGTTAACTCTCCATCAAGCCATAACTTAGCTTTAGCTAGCTCTGTAAGAGATATCACGCTCCTCTCGCTTGGCGGCTCCTTTATTTTACTACAAGTTTCTTTAACAAAGTGGCATCCGCTACATAAAGCTGGAGGCTTAACATCTGTGAATTCCTTATCCCTTATACATGCTTGGAGATCTCTCACAATCATGTTTATCATACCTAAAGTCTCTATGTCAAGCTCTATTTCGGAAACTTCTCTACGTATCTCATCTAACTCGTTTACATCCAGTATCTGAGGCATACTCTCTACTAAACTGCCTTTAAACTTCTTCAAAGCTTCTTCTAGCTTAAACTTCTCACTTAAGCTTAAAGTTCTTAGTAATATACATATATCGAACCTGTCATAGAATGGTGGTGGATGAATGAATGTACCTACATCATTCGGATTTTCGTTAGCTATAAGTATATAGTCGCCTACCCTTAGTCTCTTACCGTAAGACCATACTTCACCAAACTGCATGAGGTGATATATTCCAGCTGTAGTATAGGGGTTTAATCTATTAACCTCATCTAAACCTTTACCTCTACTTTTCACGAATTCAGACCATACGATCCTCTCAACTCCCTCCCTCTCGAGCGAAGGTATGTGAAGTCTACCTATAACCTCTCCTCTCCTAACCTCAGATGCACCTGATACAACTATGAAATCATCTCCACATAAGCCTCTAAGAAGTAGCAGCATTAACGTCGATTTCCCCGCTCCTCTAGGAGCTCTTATGAGGGTAGCACTTCTACGATGTAGTTGATTGAGTACAGCGACTTCTACAGCCTTCTCGTTACCTATAAACCTAGCTTTTATCTCTGATATAAGCGTTCTAACTTTTACTTTCAGGTCACTCATACTACCACAACCCTAAAAGTTTAGTTAGGAATAACCCTGACAGTATAGCTACGATCACCATCAGTAGTTTGATATAGAATCTAAGCCTATCTACCGTGGATGTTAATAATTCTATCTCCCTTCTCAGCATGTAGGCTTCAGAAGATGATATCAGAAACCTATTGTAAGACCTACCCATATAGAATTCTGGGAGCGATATTCTTTCAGCTTCCATAGAGACTGGTTGTATAAACCCCTTATACTTCCTAGCCTTAATCTCCATATATTTTCTGAATAGCTCTTCCATTTGGTTTAAATAAAACTAGGAGCTACAATTTTAATTTTTCCTAGTAGAGTCAGAAGCTAGGTAGCCATGCTTCTAGATCTAAGCCTAGCTTTAAGCTCTATAAGATCCTTTAGTATAGCATGAGCTGTTTCGACCCCACCCGCTCCCTTACCGACGACTGTTATACTTCCTAGATCTTCTACATGAAAGGTTAACGCATTAAGATTACCGGGGACGGCTAACGGGCTACTCCTAGGAATTTCGATAGGAATCACGGTAGCTTTACCCATGCTATCTACAGATCCTATAAGTTTAATCGTAGACCCTCTTCTAAGAGCTTCAGCTAGATCTTTCTCTGTCACATCTCTTATACCCCTAACATATACATCCCTTAACGTTATCCTAATACCTAGTATATGCACGGCTAGTATAACTATCTTACAAGCTGTATCCCACCCATCTATATCCATAGATGGATCTGCTTCAGCATAACCGAGTCTTTGCGCCTTCTTTAAAGCTTCCTCGAAGGATAACCCCCCCTCCATCGAGGATAGTATATAGTTGCATGTGCCATTTAGCACCCCTTCTAAACCTAAGATAAGATCACCAATTAAACACTTCTCAGCGAATCTTATGAAAGGTGTACCTCCACCTACTGTTCCACTAAACATTATCTCCCTTCCTGTATAGCGTGCTAGCTCCAGTAAGCTAGGCATAGCTAAAGCTAATGGACCCTTATTAGCCGTAATTACGTGTAAACCAGCTTTCAAAGCTTCTCTTATATGAGTCAAACCTGGTTCTCCGTCAACTATATTCGTAGGTGTAACTTCTATCAATATATCAGCATCAGCGAGTCTATCTGATATAATCTCTATAGCTTTAACACCTATCTTACCGCAATCAGGGTAGAATCCTACACTCCCCTTTTTCTGCTTAACCTCCTCTAATTTAGAGTAATCCAATCCCCTAGGATTTATAGCTACACCACTACTATCTGCGACAGCGACAAGCTTTGGATATAATCCAATCCTCTCTAGATAAGATCTCCTAACCTCTATGAGTCTAGCCACAGCTCTACCTACATTACCATAACCAAATAGAACTATCTTCATGAAACTAGTATCCTCCTTAAACTCTCTAGATCTGGATCTACTTCTATAGGCATTTCGCAGAGTTTTAGAACGATTTCCGGATCCTTCAATCCGTGACCGGTAGCTATACATACCGTTAACTCATCTCTATCTATAACACCATCATCAACTAACCTCCTTAAACCAGCTATAGAAGCTGCACTAGCAGGCTCTACGAATATCCCCTCTCTTCTAGCGATAAGCTTTTGAGCATCAAGTATCTCTTCATCAGATACATCGATCATAGAACCTTTAGATTCAGATACGGCTTTAAGCGCCTTCTTCCAACTAATAGGATTCCCTATCCTTATAGCAGTAGCTATCGTCTCAGGGTTTTCGATAGGCTCTAAATCTTGTCTATCAGATCTATATGCCTTCACAAGTGGATTAGCATTCTTAGCTTGCACTCCATGCATTCTAGGCATCTTTTCAGCTAATCCCAATATTCTTAATTCGCTAAATCCTTTCCAATAGGCTGATATATTTCCTGCGTTACCCACCGGTATAACTACGTTATCTGGGTTTAAGCCTAGTTGATCATGCAATTCTAAAGCAGCTGTCTTCTGCCCTTCTACCCTAAAGGGATTTATGCTATTGAGAAGGTATATCCTTCTCTCCTCTAAGCAGAGTTGTATAGCTGTTTTTAAAGCTAAATCAAAATTACTCTTTACAGCTAAAACTTTAGCTCCATAGATCATAGCTTGTGATAGTTTACCTAATGCAACTTTACCAGCAGGTATCAATACATAGCAGATCAAACCAGCTCTAGCTGAATATGCAGATAGACTCGCAGCAGTATTTCCAGTTGAAGCACATAATGTCGCTTTAAAATCAAGCTCTAAAGCTTTCGAAACACCTACAGTCATGCCTCGATCTTTGAAACTTCCTGTAGGATTATCGCCTTCGCATTTGACGTAAAGATTCTTAACCCCTATAGTCTCAGCTAATCTGTAACATCTCAGCAATCTTGTACCGCCTTCATTCATGCTTACTATCTTCTTATCATCGAATATGGGTATAAGCTCCCTGTAACGCCAGACATTCAGAGGACGCTTACGCCATAAATCTAGGTTTACTATACTGTTCAACTCATTTACATCTAAGTATACTTCAAGTAACCCGCTACACCTATTACATATATACACGATCTCATTTATACCATATATCTGACCGCAATCTATACATCTAATGCTGAATAGTTCATTTAACCTCATGAACGCCTCTACCTACTTTTGTAGTATACAATTTACAGTCTATACCTTTCTCTTCAAAAATCTTCTTGAAGGAATCAGCTATAGTTTTTAAATCTTCTAGATATGTTATAACTATATATGCTGGTCCTGCTCCACTTAAGGCTACGCCTATTCCAAGCTTATCAGCTAATGTACGAACTTCATCATAAAGTTTTGTAAATCCATGCAAAGCTCTGATACGCTCGACGCACTCATCCCTCATTCCATCCTTAAGTAGATCTATACGTCCTAAAACTAAGCCTAATGCTGTTAGACTTCCATATCCTACGTTACGATATGCAGATGTTAGATCTATAGTAGGTGGTAAAATCTTTCGTGCTTCATATGTAGATGCCTTGCTTATACTATTAGGTAGTACGATCGCTACGCCTAGTTTATCACTAGGTTGGAATGAGTAGATCTTCGGAGGATTACCAGTTACTATAGTGAATCCTCCGCATATAGCAGGTGCGACGTTATCTAGATGTGGTACTCCGGCAGATACTATTTCACCTAAAGAAGCATACCTTATAAGCTCATCCCTAGGTAAATCGAGAGAATATAGCTTATCTATTGCATAAGCTACGGCTGCAGCCGTAGCAGCAGATGAGCCTAAACCTGATCTTGGAGGTATACCTTTCACTATCCTTATTCTAATAGCTTCTTTTATTTCAAAATCTTCCATCATCTTCAAAGCAACATATCCACCCGTATTTTCCCTAGGATCCAGAGGTACTCGATAGCCATCAACAGATATTTCTACCTCACTCTTAGTCTTAGCTTCTATTGAAACTTCTACTATATCATATGGATCTTCTAGAGCTAGACCGAAGCAGTCGAATCCCGCTCCAAGGTTAGCTGATGATGCCGGGGCTCTAACCCTTATAGATTTCATACAGGTTCACTCCAAATTACTATTCAGACTCCCTACTCTCTATGATTTAACATTTTATCATCTCAGTACCTATACCCTTCTATGCTTATACTCTATATAACATGCCCCTTCTACTGATACCATACATGGACCTATAGGGTTTAATGGTGTACAGGTAATAGAGAATAACGGGCATTCCCTAGGTTTCGCTAGACCTCTAAGAACCTCCGAACATCGACAACCCTTGGGTTCGCTATATTCTTCGAGTAGTTTTAATTCATCTTGGAAGACTAATCTAGCATCCCGATCTTCATATTTTCGTTTAAGACGCATACCTGAATTCTCTACTCTAGATAATCCTCTCCATTCAAGATCGGTATATTCAAAAACTTCTTCGATAAGCTTTAAAGCTCTAGGGTTTCCCTCCCTCCTTACAGCTCTACTATATTCATTCTCAACTTTTGCCTCTCCTCTTTTAACTTGTCTAGCAAGCATATATACGGATACTAATACATCCAAGGGCTCGAACCCCGATATTACGTGCGGAATCGGGAATCTAGATACAATTCTCTCATATGGTTCTAAACCTATTATCGTGCTCACATGTCCAGGATCTATAAATCCATCTATCTTAACTTCACCTAGAGAGAGTAACGCTTCGATAGCTGGAGGTATACGTCTATGACAGTTTAAGATATAGAAATTTCTAGGCGGATCAGATAATATCGTATATGCTGTAGATGGAGCAGTTGTTTCAAAACCTACCGCTAAGAATACTACATCCCTATTAGGATTCATTTTAGCTATCTCGACTGCATCATCAATACTATAAACTATACGTATATCCGCCCCATCTCCTCTAAGCGTAAGTAAGCTCCTTCCCCTAATTCTAACCCTAGCTGCATCGCCATATGTAGTTATGATCTTCCCCCTCGCTGCTAACACCATAGCTTCCATATATTCTCTAGATGTTGTAACACATATCGGGCATCCTGGACCTGCTACAAGCTCTATACCATATGGCTCAAGCAACGTATCCAGACTATACCTTACTATGGTATCTTGATGTGTACCGCATACATTCATAAACTTAGCCTTAATGTTGAGATCCTTAATCTTTTCAAGGATCTTATTAGCCGTGGATTTATCCCTAAACCTAAACATAGCTAGACTTCGATACATATACCTTCAATAACACAATCTCTACCCTTAACAAGCTTCGATATATTATTACATCGAGGGCATCGAACGATCGGAGGTGAATAATGGTATAACGGGTTATCCTTACACTCGACTATCCATTGGTAATTACACTCTATACATTTAGCTACGGCATCCTCTTCTGATACGGAAAATACTACTCCATTTAAACTAGGCTCCATACTAGCTATAGCCTCTAGAGAGAACTTAAGCTGGTCTGGGTTTATGAACGAGAATTTACCTATTCTTATCTTAATCTCTAGTACCCTCTTTGCATACCTCCTTTTAGCCTCCGCTAAGGCTATACTTATTATCTGGGATGCGATCGAAAATTCATGCATAGATTATATCACTAGTAAAGTAAGACTGAATTAATTCATAAGTTTAAAGCATGTATAATGTCATCTATACCAATACCATCCCTGCATATAGCTTTAACGACATTAGCCCTGGGGTTTATGCTCCTTATATCTTGAACAAGTTTATCTGAATCTACCTTCATAGCTTCAGCTAGATCCATCTTATTTATGACAACTATATCCGCATCCATAAACATAAATGGATGTTTAATAACAGTGTATGGTCCCTCTGTTATACTTATTACGACTATACGTTTATGACTTCCCAATGGAAACTCAGCCGGACATATAAGGTTACCTACGTTCTCTATGAATATGAGATCTAAACTGGACAATTCAAGTTTTTCTAAAGCTTTCCTTATCTGACTCGCATCAAGGTGGCATTCCCTACCTGTATTAACCTGCACTGATTTTACTCCCTCCTTGAGAATCATATCTGAATCTATACTGGAAGTTAAGTCCCCCTTTATAACGGCTATACGATACCTGTCTTTAAGTCTTTTACAAATTTGTATTATTAGAGTAGTTTTTCCTGATCCTGTAGCACCCATAACATCTATAGCTTTTATACCATAATTATCTAGAATTCTGCGATTCTCTTCGGCTAATAACATATTACGTCTGATTATACTTTCCTCCAACTCTATATCTAGTCTTTCCCCCTCATCTTCCGTTACGATAATTTTACTCAATATTACCCCCCTTCATTTAGCAAAATCTTCTAAAGATATCACCTTCCTCCATAACTCTATGGTTTCACGGACATATTCTTCAGGTACAACTTGAATAGCATAGCCTGCATGTACAAGAACATAGTCTCCCGGTTTCGCTTTTTCAAGTAAAGCTAAGTTAACCTTTCTTATAGTTCCATCGCCAAAATCCACTTTACCAATTATGCCATTTACCTCTATGAGTAGGCCAGGTACTGCTAAGCACATAAGTTTTCATCACCATTTATTTTTAATCAGTAGCATATTATATATGCAAGCTTCGTATATGTAAAGGTTACGATATCAATCATTCATGGAGAACCCTCTCCACTTCTTCTAGAAGTCTAGCTACCCGTTTACCTCTTTCTGTAAGTCTTATAATTCTCACACCCCCTCCTCTATCCTCTGTTATAAGACCTTTTTTCAATAATCCTTCGACCGCTCTATATAGTGTGATAGGACTCATCAAATTCCTTCTAACAAGCTGACTTATCATTTGAGGTTTATCTAAGATAGATAAAGTCATTAATAGTTTAGATTCATACTCGGTTAATACCATACGACCCCACATTGAATCTATCGGGGTTAAGCTATATAGAAGTTTTATGCCGATTATATAGCTAGGCATCTTTCTATAGTTTGGGTTGACCCCCTCCATACAATTATACATTCTTCGCTTAAATTTGATAGTGAGGGGGTGGATGTTATTTTAACTATATTCATGTCATATGAACAGAAGACTTATCTACTATATGCGGAGCCTATTCTTCATCGTGGTGTATTATGGGTAGATTGAAAGGGATACTCAAAGATGGTAAGATTGCTTTAGGAACATGGATAACTATAAATCATCCAGATGTAGTTGATATACTTTCTACTTTACCGTTTGATTGGTTCGTATTCGATATGGAACATTCTCCACTTGAAGTAAGCGATGTAGAAATCCTTATGATGCCTTTAAAAGGTACAGAGATAACGCCTATAGTAAGGGTCCCGTGGAATGATATGGTAATCATAAAGAGGGTTCTAGATGTAGGAGCTGAAGGTGTACTTATTCCATGGGTTAATTCACGTGAGGAAGCCGAAGCTGCTGTAAGATATGTAAGGTATCCTCCTAGAGGAGTTAGAGGTGTTGGTCCTAGAAGGTGTATAAGGTATGGGGAGAGACCCTTCCTAGACTACTATAAAAGATTTGAAGATGAAGAACTCGTATTAATAATACAAGTAGAGACGGCTAAAGCTATAGAGAACCTCGAAGGTATACTTTCGGTTGAAGGTATAGATGTAGCTTATGTAGGCCCCATGGATCTATCGGTTAATCTAGGTATACCTACGATGTTCGATCATCCGAAATTCAGAGAGGCTCTAGATAGGGTACTGAAAGTATGCGAAGAATATGGTGTAACACCAGGTATACATACATTTAGTATAGAGCAGGCTAAGAAATATGCGAATGAAGGATTTAGATTCATAGCATTGATGAGCGATCAGAGAAGTTTAACAACTGCCTTTAAATCCATGCTTTCAGAGTTTGGTAGGTTATAGCTAATAATATAACACGATATAATTAAACCTTTATGTTTCCCCACTACGTTTACTGGTTAGGGTTCTCATACCTCTCGGTAGTCTCAATTCTTTAAATAGGTTATCAAGCTCTACTATCTTTACATTAATACTTTTCATCTGTTCTTCTAATGGTGAAACTTTTTCTATATACTCTTCTTCACTGAGCTCTCCCAAGTTTTTCGCTACTTCGAGTTTCTCTAATTCTGAACTTATACGCTTAACCTCATCTATAAGTATATCGTAATATGGTTCAAGCTCTAAAGCTAGAGGTCTAAGCTTCCGCATAAGCTCCTCTATTTGAGCTGTATATTTTCCACGATATTCTTCGTATATAGCTGACGAAACTTTAGGTCTCATAGATTCTAGCTTCTCTAATTTACTCTTTGCAAGTTTAATTTCATCCTGTATAAGTTTAACTTCAGCTAATATATCCTCTGGCGTTCTCTCCCTTCTTGTAGGAGCGGTTCTTACTATCTTTATCTTCAGCTTAGATTCTTTCCAAACTGTATAACCTAAGCTAAGCTTTTCGAGTCTATATAGAAATTCATGTAGAGATTTTGATCCCTTAAATTCTGCTGGAAACTCTACTATCGGATATATAGTCTCATCCCTTCTAACACCTATAAGCCTACAGTTTATCATAAGTTGATTCTCAGATAATATAGGAAATCTGAATTCGAAAGTCCCATCTTGGAATAGCTGTCCCGTAGATTTCGTAGATCTAAGTTTGGTTGAAAATAGTTCATCGAAGTATGCGTAGAGAAGATCCCCTTCGAACATCGTAGTTCTTATAGGTAATGGAAACTCTCCTCTCTCACCGATTATTCTGAGATCTCTTTCTACGCTCCTTCTAGCTTCTCTACTTACTAAAGCTAATGTTTTAGCTTTAATAGCCGATAAATATACCGATAACAGAGGTATCAATGTACCTATAAGTAGCGATAGTAGGATTGTATGAGTCCCCCATGGTATAGATTCTAAGCTTACCAATCCTCTGATAAACGGTAATAGCATCGATATCCTATCTACTACTAGGTATAGTATATATGTTCCGAAGTACCCTATGAAGCTGGAGAATAAGCCGAGTATCATTCCCTCAGTCAGAAGCATATTGATTATAGATCTAGGAGTACCCCCTAGCACTGCTAGTATTCTAAGATCTCTATTCCTCTCGTATATGGTCGAATACATGGTGAGATAGACTATCATGCATATTATGATTATAGGTACGACAATACCACTTAAACCTAGCACTCTATACATATGAACCTCTTCGTAGGATATCAAATATCCATCCACGGGTACACGGACATCACAGCCAAAGAGGTAGACAAGTTCCTCTGCCTTACGTACTAAATCTATATCTTCATCCGTAGGTATTATGAAAAGCCAGGGTATATCGAAAACCTTTATACCTGCCACCGTCATGGGTAAACTGTTCATGGTAACTATAATTGTATGATCCGGATTTTTGAACATAGGCTCCCCATCTGGCCTTCTAACTTCGGTTAAAGCACCTGGATTAAACAAACCTTTGACCTTCACTCTACCTACTGGTATATGTATGTCACCATCTGGAGTCCATAGAATCAAGTTGACCTGTATAACTTCTCCTATCGGTATACCAAGAGTTGAAGGTATGAGTGCGGCAGTCTCATTGGATACTAGATATCCACCCAGTACGTAGGTATCTAGCTTATATAGTTTTGCAAAAATCTCTGGATCTATACTATAGACCTTCATCATACTCCAACTCATATCTCTGTAGATTATCTCAGCTTCAGCGCTTGCAACTCTTTCAAACGAGAAATCTATATTAGCCATACAGTATGATATATTAGCGATCCATTTCTGCGTACTCAGCCATACTATTGTATCCTGGGTTATAAATCGTTTCTCGTATATATCCGTGTATAAAGCTATAAATCTACCGTAGGAAGCTTCGAAAGGCTTTCTCTCGGTCTCCATGATACCATGCATACCTATTACTCGAACGAAGGATATACACGCTCCTACCACAATGGCTATACTTAAAACTATCATCAGTGTACGATGAATTCTACTTTGAAGATTTCTTATTGCTAGGTTTATAGGTAGCTCTACCTTGGATGATGTTATCAAAGCCAATAGATATAGGAATATGAATGATATAGTTCCGGCTGAAAAACATGCTATAGCAGAAGAAACGGGTTCTATACTTGATATCTTCGTACCGAGAAGTGCTGATGTGAACATTATAAACCCTGCTCTAAGCTCAGGTAATGTATAGAAGAACACGCTCGCTAATATGAAGAATAGGGCTATATGGATTGGAAACTTTATTCTCTCCTTTCTAATGGTTAGATTTAGTATCAATGCTGAAAATCCATACGAAAAGGCTAAGGCTACAAACACTCCTATAACTACTGTCCTATCTTGATTACCGAGCTTACTATCCAGATTTAGAAGCTTAGTTTGTAGAATGCTTATTGTGAACATAGCTTCACGATACAGTCTCTTATCAAATAATGTATCTAGATATGATAGGTACGATCTTATAGATTCAGCTTCCCTTTCTTCTTCGTATAAATCTAATCCTATCCTAGAATACCATTCCACTTTATCGAGTGTTCTTTTTATCCACTCGTTAAGGCTATCGAATGTGTAAATCTTCATCCAATTTACAAGATTATCAGTTTCTCCTACAGTTATAGTTGTCGTGTATCCTCTATAGACAACTCTCCCCATAGTCCTTGAGATAGCTAACCTTATAGGGTAATCTAATGGTACAAAGTAGACGCCTTCGTACGCTGGGTTACTCGCTGTTACTCCTATAGGTATAGCACTCGGCTCTACTATTAGGTCAAGTTTAATAGGATTGTTATAATTCGAAAATGGATCTGCGCAACTTATGTTTACAAGCTTAGCTTTAGCTAACGTTACTATGAACCTATACACAGTTCTATTACTGTATTCCATCAATACTTCGGGATCGATACTTAATCCCGTATATCTCGTCTCCTCTCCTGTTCTGATAGCTGAATGTCTAACATTCTCTATCCTAAATTTTTGTATACCTGTAACTATGTAATCCCCGTATACCGTTAGACCCCTAAGCGATGGGGGATTTATCGATCCGTTGATGATGAACTTATACTCTATATATCCAGATCCATTAGTTAAATCATCTATCGTTAAAGTTGAAAACTCCAATTTTAAGCGTAAATATGGTATTGGGGCACCCTTTACAGCATTGATAGCTAATACCCTGATGACATATTCTACGGTTTTCGCACTATCAGAGGCGTAAGCAGCGAAGTTTAAGTTTAATAGAAGCTGAATAATGATCATCATCAGGATAGGTAAAATAATCCTCTTTTTACGCATCACCTCACCCCTCCTTAGCTATCCTTCTAAGCTTTTCAGTATACTCTGCCTTCAACTTCCTATATATTTTCTCTTCTATTTCTCCGTTAGCATAAAGTCTTTCAAGCTTACTGAGCATACTCTTCAACTTAGAGTATTCTGCTGAAACCTCTCTAGTTCTATGTCTCCATATAAACGCTAAGGCGACCCATATCCCTGTGAATACACCCATATACCCGTATAGGTTTACTATGAATCCGCATCTAGCTGAGAGAATAGTCGTATCTGTAAGCTCTACTCTATCTCTATACTCATAAAGGCCACTGAGTACATGTACTTCATATATACGGTTTAACGGAAGCTTAACTCTTACAACATCAATCCCTCTTTGCTCGAACCTCAACGTAAATACTTTCTCCTCAAGTCTATACATTGGTGTTGTCACGATTCTCACATGAGTAACCTCTACTATACTATCTCTTAACGTATTCAACCATAAATCTAAGGGTATAATAGTTAAGGATACTACTTTTGCTACAACGTTAACCTCCTCGATATCTTGCGTTATCTCTATAGAATCTTGCGAATATACTAGTTCACCAAGATATTCTACTCTTATAGAGTATATCCCAGAGGGTATATAGTTAAAGGTTGTATACCCATGGATATCAGTATATCCTATGCGCATTACGCCCTTCTCAGGTTCTATAATATATACTGTCGCGTTATATAATGGATCATTCTCTAGATCTACAACCTTAACCTTTACGTTAAGGGTTACCAGGGATAGATTGAAAGCTTCACCATCCATTTGTATGTTTATACATTGTTTAAGGAAGATTTCACCTAATCCTCCCACGACGTAAATAGTATATGTGCCGTTAAATACATCATCTATCTTCGCCCATCCATCTATTCCAGTTGTATTAGCATAAGTTATATGTTGGTTATCGTTAGATACTAAGACCACCAATAGGTTAGGTAGAGGTTTACCGAGTGAATCCGTTATCTTAACCCCTACATCATATGCCCATGTGCGTATTGGTATTACGGTGCTACTCTCTATTAACCCCTCCCAATAGCCTATAAGCTTAGAATCTGCTAAAATCCTAACGCAATATAGTCCTGGATCTAGTTTTGCTTTGCAGTAGCCAGTTTGGTTTAGAGTTAACGTATAGATTTCCCTCTTATACTCCATGGATTCAATGATCATAGATATGGGATACCTAGTTGGTATAGTAGAGTTTCCATCATAATCGACCGCTCTGAATGTGATATCTACGAATGGCAATAGGTATGGTAATCTTGTGGTTATCGGAAAATACGCATAGCTATTACCTACAGATGAATTTATGAAAACTGTCAATAGATAATTCCCTTCTCTAGTGAACTTTAAATGCCATATTAAATCGTAAGTTGATTCATATCTAAGATTATACAGAATTCTCGTAGTTTCTTCTAAACTCTCCATATGTCTTGTATGAGATTCTATTGAAATTGTTACGTTATCTATATCTACTAGAGGTATCAGATTTATTTTAAATTCAAATTCTCTATCTACTTCTATCGTAGATGGTGATATAATTGATATCAGGATAGGTGGATTCTTAATATATACTATGGGTCTATATTTCATGTTAGTTAAATAGTTCGTAAGATTCATCCTAGTAATAGGTGTATTAACTATTTGGAGTCTGCAGCTATATTTCTCTATTAAAGAAGTGGATATAGGTATTCTTTGAAATGCTATTAAATCGTAACTAGGTATATCTGATTTAAGAATTATACGTGAAATCAATTCACTAGGCTTTAGATAGATTATAAGTCCTTCCTTACCATCTTGTGATGATAGATATATTAGATCTGATGTAGGGATGGACACTCCTAACCCTGCTCTCGGTATATATAGTTCCTCTGTTGTATTATAAACATAGCATTTATGGAATAAATTCTTCGGTAGAAGGATATGAATAGGTATCATTGTACCTGTTTCCATACATTTCACGTAGATTTCTGAATCTATGTATGGTGCGTAAGCATAAAACCTTATTAAGACGTTAAATTCTAGTTTACCATAGCTTGTACTGTATCTAACTTCCGCCATAAGTGGTCCTTTGATTAGCTTCCATTCATCCACTCTATCTAAGCTTATGGAATCTATGGTCGATCCGTTAGTAAGTATAAGTCTAATATTGGGAAATCCCCATGAAGGATCTATTAAATCAACTCCTTCAATACTATCAATTAACCTAGATATACCTACACTTGAATTCACATTAACATATGCTTTATAGAAGCTATTCTCTATAACTACATATTTTTCGTTGATAATATTTGATACCTTAAGATCGGTAGTTACATTGTATGTCTCTCTAGGTTTAGATAATGAATAATATAGCCTATAAGTCTTATTTTCATATCTGCTTATATCTATAGGAAATATCATTTTTACATATTTATAATAGCTTGTATCAGGATAATATTCTGCTTCGATTATCTGGAAAGGTATTGTAAACATGTTATTATCAATCAATTTAAGACTGCCATTTATTGCTATACCAAAAGAGAACAAAGCACTTATTTCTACGTACTCTCTATGATAATCTACCGGCAAAGTATTATTTATATATATCTCTAAATAATTCTCCTCTTCTATTACTTTTTCAACTAACAATTCATAAATCATATCATCCTTAATAACATCTATATGGAAAGATGCTAGTTTCGATCCAGTTTTACTGATAACATCTACTCTATACGTACCGTTAAATATATTTTTGAAAATGGCAGTACCGGTTGCATCAGTTATATTTCTATATATTATCGACTTAGAGAAGTTTCCTAATAAATTTAAAATCACTTTACAATCTGATAATGGGGTTTTGTTCCATCCTAATATTTTTATCTTAAAATCATATAAAAAGCATTTAATATTAACGAATGTAGGTCTATATATAGGTATAATTTCTTCTCCTATTATACTTATATTTTCAAACAATATTGTTAACTTATATATATCTGGATATACTTGGATATATTTAAAACCTGAACTGTTAACCGAGGAAATATATAGATATTTAGAAGTTAACCCTTCAAGTTTTATCGAAATTACATTCAAACTATTATCTATTTTATCTTCCCCATCAAAATCTAGAAGTTGAATGTTTAAATCTACATATGGCATAATAGACGGTAAAGTTACGTTTAATTGTATAAATGCATATGATACATTAACTTGATTATATAATAATATAGTTACTAAATACGATCCTTCTTTATTAAATTTTATATTCCAAGAGTATCTCTTTATATCCCCCTTCTTTAATTCTCCTATATATGTTGCAGTTAAATTTAAATATGGCTTTAGATCATCTTCTAAACGATAACATGTAACATTTAACCATAGATTGCGCATTCTTTCATAACATATTACTTTAGTTTTTAAATCTATATTAGTATCAATTATGATAGATAATGGAGCTTCAGCTTCTATTTTAGCGAAAGGCTTTTTCAAATCAATTTTTAATCCTTGTTTAAAAAGTAATAGAAGAGCATCTAAGTATTCCTTACTTAACTTATTCTTTGTCACTCTAAATATTGATTTATACATTATATATCCTGATTTTGGTAATGTTGTATTATTTGCTTGTAAAGCTAATATTATATAATCTACGGCTTCTGATTGTATTATCAATCTAGATGTGGTAAAATTTATAGGTTGAAAATAGATTATAAATCCATATTCATCATTGTATAAATATATAAGATTTGAAGAGCTATAAGAAATTCTACCTTTTATTGATGTTAAATCTAATTCTATATTCGAATTATATAAATACAATTTTGTGAATACTCCTTTAGGTATTGCGAAGTATAATGGATATATGAACTTGAATTTAGAGAAAGCATCGCTATACAGCATACCTTCGTATACAATCGTAGGATTATATGCGAAGAATTTGAAAGAGCCTTCTATTCGTACAAAATCATATGTACCATTATATTGTACTTCACTCACTAGTGTACCGTTCAACGTTATCCGTAATTTTGGATAAATAAATCTATCATTCGTTATAACACCTAGATCTTCTGAGTGTAGATATACTCCTGGAAAACTTACTATAGGATCTATGATGCTGTTTCCCTCAATATCTTTTATAGATAACCATTTTATACCTCGAGTAGAATTTTTTTGAATTTCGATATTATAGAAACTATTTTCTATATTAATACTTATATTCTTATCTTTAACTATTAAATCTGATTTAATATTGTATGTATATACATATTTATTTGTAGCAGAATATTCAAGTATAAATTTCTCTAGCTCATTTTTAGCAACACTAGCTAAAAATGTTAGACGTAATGTTTTATAGTAAGGTGTTCCTTTATAAAATTCTTCATTTAAAATTTGAAATGGTACAGGTAAACCTTCACTGTTTTTCAAAGATATACTTCCATTTATCGCTTCTCCATAAGAAAATTCTACATCTATAAAAATAGGTTCGTAACTTAGATCGATTGGTAAGGTATTATTTATAATAATCTCCCTTGATTCATATCCAGTATATACCTTCTTTATATCTATAGGTGGAGGCGGAGGATTAATCTGTGTATATGGGTAATAGTATTCAGCGAATAAAGGAGTTATAAATGTTAGCATTAAAATTATAAAGTTTATTATGAATATATATTTTCGTTTCATAGATGTTCACCAGTTTTCTATTGCATTACTAAGTTCTATAATTTTTATATCTGTTTCTTCAATCTTTGTTTTTAATTGGTTTATTTTTCCTTGCACTTCCATGAGCTTTCTCTCTACATCTACTCTTTGCTTCGTATAGTAGTTATGATCGTATTCTCCTACCATAAATCTTGCCCATAATTCTTTTAGTCGCTCTTCTAGTTCAGAAGCTTCTCTTTCTAATTCAGACATTTCTCTAAGAAGACCATCTTTTTGATTAAACCAATTTTCAGTTATTGAGCTTAGAAAATGCTTTATAAAATCCTTATTTTTAACATTATTTTTATTTTTAATGTTTTCTTCTATATAGCATGAAGCTATGAAGATTTTTGTATCTACATTTAGATCCTCAGATAGGCTTTGATTAATTTTAACTAGGGTGTCATTTAATTCATTCTGTTTTTGTTTCAGATTTCTAATTTTTGATTGTAACTGTATTGTTTCAGGAGAATATCTACTTGAAGTATATTCATATGGCTTAATTTCCGGAGTAGATTCTATTTCTAATCTTATTTTTTCAAGTTCTGTAAGAACATTTATTTTAAGATCCTCTAATTTAAATCTAGTTTCAAAATATTCTTCCACGACTTTTAATAATTGAGACATATATTCTTCACGTAGAGATTGGAAGACAGATTTAGATATCTCTCTATGAGAACTAAGTTCGTCAAGTTTTCTTAATCTTAGAACTATACCCTTTATATTTTCGCATATATTAGTGAATTTTGCCAGAAGTTCTTTTCCTTTTTCTATAGGATCTATAGGACTGCTATAAGCTGAAGCCATATCATGTTGAAATGTGTTCCTTAGCGATATTTAAATGTTATATATATAATTAGGATCTAGGTAAGTTGCCCCATTATGCTGTAGGGTGGTCTGATTGATGATATTCAATCATCAATCTTAGCCGAGAGTAGTCTTCATCCCACCCTATATAGATATTATCTTCTCATAAGTCTTAATAAGCGTAAACATTTAAGTAGCCATACTAGATTTATTCTCCGGATGTGTAGGGGGATGTCTTCGAGACCATTTAAGCTATCCGTCATATCAGATGAAGTCTCTCAGGATCTAGTAAGGGTTGCAGAATTTGCTAAAAAATTTGAACTTGACGCTATAGAGATACGGACTATATGGAATAAGCCCCCTCATCAGCTACTCGACCATGTAGATGAGATAACTGGTATATTAGCACGTTATGGTCTTAGAGTGTGTAGCATAGCTTCTCCATTCTTTAAGTGTAATATAGATAGCAAGGATGAGTATCTATTACATCTAGACATACTGCGTAAATGCTGTGAACTTGCTAAAAGGCTCGATGCAAATATAGTTAGAGGATTTACCTTTTGGAGAAAAGGAAAATACGAGGATTACGAATCTAAGATAATTGAATTATTCCAGAAGCCTTTAGAAATAATCGAAGATGAAGGAATTGTCTTAGCCATAGAGAATGAACCTGCGACTTTCACTACGAATGGTAGGTTAGTATCGATGATAATAGAGAAATTATGTTCCAAATATGTGAAAGCTGTATGGGATCCTGGTAACGATATAAGTGATCCATATGGAGAGATACCATACCCAGATGGATACAATTATATAAAGAAGCACGTAATCCATGTTCACATTAAAGATGCAAAGAAAGTTGATGGAGAAGTTATACCAGTACCTATAGGGGAGGGGGATGTAGACTTTGTAGAGCAGTTCAAAGCTTTAATGAATGACGGATATAGAGGTTATCTATCACTCGAGACACACTGGAGGCCTGGGAAAAAACTTACAGAAGAACAAATAGTCAGACCTGGCGGAGCCAGTTTTTCTGAAGCAGGGGAAGAAGCGTCCGATATATGTATGCGTAATCTTATAAAGATTCTAGAATCTATCATATAGACTGTTGTTTAGAATAAATAAAATTTCGAAATATTAATTTTTATATTTTAATAAATTATTTAAAATAAATTATTTGTATAACATCTTTTTTACTTTAATATATTAAGAATTGTTACCAACATCGGAGTATTAACCCCCATAGTAAAGTTTAAAAGGATTGTATGTTATCGATTATCTAGGCTATACCTTGAAGTATAGGTGCGATCTAGGGTTAAATTCGATATTATTCATTTTAGCTTTGCTATCTATTTCCATTTTCCTTACCAATATGGTATCCTACGGGTATATCGTAAGGTTTTCTGGATTACCTTCATCTAATAGAGCGGTAGTTTTAGATCCGTTTAATAGGCAGTTCAAGAGTATAGATGGATATCAAACTAGTATAAACGCTATAATCGAATATCTTAGATTAGCAAACTACACAGTAGAATATTACAAGGATAGCGAAGTTTCACTCGATCTATGGAAAGATATATGCTCTGGTAATTACGGTGTTGTTTACCTTAATACTCATGGCTATGTCAATGAGGATGGATATGTATATGTATATTTGGGAGAATTAGTAGATGAAGAATCTATATCGGATGATAAAGGTATCCTTCATCTTCCACTCGAAGAAGGTATGAATGAAATATACATCGTCGTGCTCCCAGAGTTTATCAGATACTATGGTGATATGGCCGGAAAACCATTGGTATTCATAGATGCCTGCTTTTCAGCATACAATCCTACGATGGCTTCAGCATTTATAGATGTAGGGGCAGGATGTTATATAGGTTGGAGTGGGTCTGTAGGCGTAGCTATGGGTGCTAAAATTGATGCAGAGTTCTTCGGGTATTTAGCTAGAGGAGATACCATATTTGTAGCGTTATCTAAATCTGGTATAGATCCTATAACAACATCTCGGCTTGTAGCTTATGGTGATCCATATATGGCGCTTGTAGATACCGGTTACAGAGGCTCATTACATATGATAATGTCTACTATATTCTTTCTTATATTATCAATCTTACTTATTATACTAAGTTTCAAAAAACCTAGATATGTATATGGATACCTACACCGTGTTCTAAGATGGCTCGCCAATCTATTACATATTGCATAGTGTGAAATGCTTATATAATTTCCAAATCCTAGGCAATATTACTTGGATATATTCATAGGTAGCTCTAGGAAATTTAGGCTTAACTTCAAAATCATACACTTAGTATAAATATACCATAAGGGTATTATACCATTTTAACTTCATACTAGATAATCTAGTAGAAATCTCTGGAAAAGGTATTCCTAAAACAAAGACATGCTTGACCACGGAGAATTCAACTACGAGAAGTTCAGACGCAGTATATTCAGATTATCGCATAGACTTAAGGTTGAACAGATTAGATTGGAACAGACTATCAACGAGATGAAAGTTTATCTTCGTGAGCTCTACGATAAATGCGAATCTGCTTTTAAGTTTGGTCAACCTTTAAGAGCAAAAATGTATGCCGATGAAAGCGTTAAGGTTGAGGAACTAGTAAGACAGTTACTACATGTTCAGCTTATCATAGAGCGGGTATTAATTAGGCTTGAAACCTTAAAAGAGGCAGGTAAGATATTATCGCTCCTATCTCCTATCAGTGAAGCCTTAAAGTATGCTGGTGCGATTATCTCAGGCGTTATTCCAGAAGCATCTAAGAGAATAGATAAAATGTTATCGGATATAGAGCCTCTCCTAAACATAACTACGAATGCGATCGATAAAAGCGAAACAGAAAGGATATTAGAGGAAGCTAAAGCCGCGGTAGAGGAACGAATTAGAACTATACTCCCGGAGCCTCCGAAAGAGTTATATAAGCTTCTAGAGGAAACCGGGTAAAACCAGATCTATGTAATTGTTCAATTTTCAATACTAACGATTTTACTAATAACACTAGCCTCAGATGAAAGCCCTAGTTCAACCATAGTAGACCTCCTTGGTATACCTATATTGCTCCATCCCCTCTTATCATAGTATAGGTGAAGCATCCATCTATAACCATCTAAATCTAGGGTTTTACCTTTAAATGGTCCCTTAGTAGGTGGATCTTTAAACCATCTAGCCGGAGGATAATCCAGTAGCGGGCTCCACTCACACCTCTCTCTTATCCAGAAAGCTCTTATCAACGTGTATATTCTATCTGCCACCTTAAAGAATTCATCTAAACTTAGTTTCAATCCTGTAGCAGCTTCGAAGAAATCGATATACCATTTTAATTCGAATCCGAGTTCAACCCAGGGCAGCCTACACACAGTCAGGGATTCAAATATACCTCCTCTTATCCTCTGAAATTCTATAAGCTTATCAACTTTAGCAGCAGTGTAGCCAAGCCTATCATTTTTTACCTCCCATGATATTATCCATGCATCCTTGTGATGTGCTCCTATAGGTGATGTACCATAGGCTAGCGCCATACCAGGAGCTGAGTGACAGTTATAGCCAGATATCTCCAATCCTTTGACATGCATAGCCCATTCTGCTGAGCCTGAAATCTTCGATGAAGCTTTACAAACACCATCAGCTAATAGATCACCTATTCCTCGCCTATTCACTATATCCTCAGCTAAAGCTAATGCATCATCAAAAACCCCCCACTCATATCGTTCGCTGATAAGTTTCTTCTCAGATGCTTCGAATGCGAATCCTAGGATATTTCCTAGCGATATAGTATCTACCCCAGCTTCATCTGCGAACCGAGTTAAAGCTGCTATCTTTCTCAAATCATATAGGCCTATATTCGCTCCAAGCATGGCTACGTTTTCGTAGTCTAACTCTGATTGGAATCCATAGTTATCCTCGACGATATTTCCGCATTTAGCGTTACAATACGGGCATCCCCTACGTCCAATTTTCATCCTTTCCATCATATATCCTCCTATATTTTCAGCATACTCGAATACTCCTTCACGGAAGTTCATACATGGGAGAACGGCATTCTCTTGACTCCACTCTACAGTAGACATAGTTCCTTGTCTAATCCAGAAACTGTAGTTTGGAAGATTTATTATTGTATGATAGGATTCATAAGCAAGTTTCTCTAAGTTTCTAAGGTTAGCTACAGGTATATCCCTCTCACCTTTAAATACTATAGCTTTAAGATTCTTAGAACCCATAACTGCTCCAATTCCAGTTCTACCTCCCGCTCTACCTGATTGAGAAATTACGTTGGCATATCTAACTAGATTTTCACCTGCGACTCCTATAGATAATACTCCTGTATCCCTACCATACTCCTTTATAAGCTCAGCTTCTGTTTCGCTTGTTGATAATCCCCTAAGATCTTCTCTTACCTGTATCTCCACTTTATGATTATCGATCACTAAGATCGAAAGCTTCTCAGCTCTACCTTCTATTAATACTACATCATACCCTGCTTTCCTCATATATACTGCTGCTAACCCTCCTATATTGCCATCCCCATATCCGTATGTTAACGGGCTCTTAGAAGCTAGGACAATTTTACCGCTACTAGGAATAGGCAATCCTGTAAGTGGGCCTCCAGCTATAACAAGTTTATTTTCGCTTGATAAAGGATCAATACCGATAGGTAGGTAATCCCATAGAATCTTAGCTGCAAACCCTCTACCGCCTATGAACATTGTTTTCAAAGAATCACTATAATCATCGGTAATAGTCTTTCCTCTGGTTAAATCGACTCTAAGTATATACCCCATCCATCCGTTCATGTTCAACGAAAGGAAGTTTACTCATACCGATCCATTTATAAAGGTTGTCTTCAATACTACATTTGGTTTTTGGGTGTCGGTTATGTATAAACAACTTAGAGTAGCTATAATAGGCGTAGGTAAAATGGGCGAGGCTATAGTAGCTGGATTAATCGCTTCAAATAGATGTATGAGTGAATATATTGTATGCTATGATATATCAGCTGAAAGAAGAGAATACATGCGTAAGATATATGGTGTGAAATGTTTCGATAAGCCATCTGAAGACTTAAAGAACGTCGATATGGTATTCATATCGGTTAAGCCTAAAGACGTACCTATAGTATTATCTGACATAGTACCATACTTGGATAGATCGTCTGTATTAATATCTGTAGCAGCTGGTGTATCATTGAGTTATCTAAGAAAGTATATACCTAAACCTATACCTATCGTTAGGATTATGCCGAATTTAGCATGCATGATCCGTGAAGGTATGATAGCATACTCTGCAGAGTATGCTATCGATCCAGATATAGAGAGGAATATTGTAGACATGCTATCGCTTTTAGGGAGAGTTGTAAAGATTGATGAACAATATATGGATGTAGTTACGGCTCTAGTTGGAAGTGGACCTGCGTACGTAGCGTTTGTGATCGAGGCTTTAGCGGATGCAGGGGTAAGGCTTGGTATACCTAAAGATCTCGCTATAACTATGGCTGCACAGACTGTACTAGGGGCATCTAAGCTTATACTTGATAAAAGAATCCATCCAGCTATACTAAGGGATATGGTAGCTACCCCAGGTGGGACTACTGTTGAAGGTCTCCTTGTATTGGAGGAAAACGCTGTTAAATCAGCTTTCATACACGCTATATCTAGAGCAGCTACTAAAGCTTCGGAGCTTCATCTTCAAAGTTAACTTTCTAGTCTAGTATCTATTATAGACTTTAAAGTGGGTTCTGAGATGAGTAGAATTAAAGTTGCATTAATAGGTGCAGGTAGTTACGTCTTCGGTCTAAGATTAGCTGTAGATTTAATATCTTATCCAGAGCTTAAGGGATTAGTATTAAGTCTTATGGATATAGATAGAGACAGATTAGAGTTTACGACTAAACTCGTTAAGATAGCCGCAGAACAGAGTAAAGCTGAGGTTGGTATACATTCTACGACAGATAGACGTGAAGCACTTAAGGATGCAGATTATGTTGTTACATCGATAAGAGCTGGAGGTATGGAGGCTACCCGTCTAGATCTCGAAATACCAGCAAAATACGGAATAGAACAAGGGGTTGGAGATACAATCGGTCCTGGAGGTGTATTCTATGGCTTAAGAAATGGCTTCGCTCTACTGGAAATATGTAAGGATATGGAGGATCTCTGTCCTGATGCATGGCTTCTAAATTACACTAACCCTATGGCGATTCTATGCTGGGTTATCAAAGAACTAACTAAAGTGAAATTTATAGGTCTATGCCACAGTGTACCTAATACGGCTCATCTACTCGCTAGCTATATAGGTGCGCAGCTTAATGAAATATCCTATCTAGCAGCAGGTATAAATCATATGGCTTGGTTTATAGACTTTAGATGGCGTGGAGTGAATGCATACCCTATACTGAGGGAAAAATTTTCAGATCCATCGATATACGATAATCCAAATCACCCAGCATACTATGACCTTGTTAGGATAGAAATATTCAAAGCTCTAGGATATTATGTAAGCGAATCTAGTAATCATCTATCAGAATATCTTCCGTACTTTAGGAAGAATCTGAAACTTATAGAAAGATATAGAGTGCTAAGCTCATCTAGGAGGTTGGAAGTGCAGGAGAAAAGTAGAAGGATGCGTGATGAAAAACTCCTTAAAATACTTCAGGAGGGTGAACAGCTCCCTCTACGTAGGAGTGGAGAATACTGTGCTCAGATAGTATACGCTATTGAAACGAATACTCCTACAAAGATTTACGGGAATGTAGAAAATACTGGGTTGATAACAAACCTACCTTACGGATGCATAGTAGAAGTACCATGTGTAGTTGATGGTGGAGGTATACATCCATGCTACATCGGTAGCATACCGTCTCAATGTGCAGCTTTAAATCGGATGAATATAAACGTACAAGAACTAGCTGCTAGAGCAATAATCGAGCGTAGTAGAGAAAGAGTGTTTCAAGCGTTACTAGTAGATCCTCTTACGAGTAGCTTACTTACTATAGATGAGATAAGAAGACTTACAGAAGAGATGTTTGAAGCCCAATCCAAGTATTTACCGAAGCTGGAATAGGCTTATGCATCGATCGATACTATAATAACTATACGATGTAACCTTATATATAGACCTAGCTACAGTTCGATTCCTAATAGGGGATGTATATTGCTTGATAAAGATGTTTTCAAAAACCCACCATCAGAATTCAGAGGAGTACCGTTTTGGTCTCTAAACGATAGGCTATATCCCGTTGAGATTAAGCGCCAGATAGATCTATTGTGGGATGCCGGGTATGGTGGCGCATTCTTTCATGCAAGAGAGGGGTTAGCCACCCCGTTCTTAGGTCGGGAATGGTTTGATGCTTTTGAAGCAGCTATCGAGGAAGCAGAGTCTAAAGGCATGTATATCTGGATATACGATGAGCTTTGGTGGCCTTCAGGCTTTGCTGGAGGTATGGTTCCAGCTATAGATCCAGGGTATAGAGCTAAGGCTATTCTTATGATACCTGGAGAGAGAGCTTATGATGGTAGCGATGTAATAGCTACTTTCAGATGTAGAGTTAGGGGTGGTTTACCTATAGAATATGAGCGTGTAGAACCGGGGGAGGAGTCTGGAGATTATGTGTACCTTACCTTTGTCAGATATACGGCTTCTACCGGTGAAACATGGTTCTGCGGCTTCAGCTATGTAGATCTCCTAGATCCTAATGTTGTAAAGAAGTTTATCGAAATAGCCTACGAGCCTTACGCCTATAGGTATTCGAAGAATTTCGGTGGAGTGATACCTGGCATATTTACGGATGAACCTAATTTCTCTGCTAGTAGGCCTCCTAGGGTTCGTTTACCTGCTGTTATTCCTCCTAGAGGTCCTAGGTTTCCTGTCGTAGCTTTACCGTGGACAGATAAGCTTCCCGTTATATTTAAGGAGAAGTATGGCTATGATATACTAGATAGGCTTCCAGAATTGTTTCTGGATATAGGAAACTATACGGAGACTAGGTATCACTTCTGGAAGCTTGTTACTTCGTTATTCGTAGAATCATTCTCTAAACAATTGTATGAATGGTGTGAAAAGCATAATCTGAAATTCACTGGGCACTATCTAGCTGAAGATACTCTTCTATCTCAGATAACATCTATAGGAGCTGCTATGCCTCATTACGAATACCAGCATACACCGGGGATAGATCATCTAGGTATGCAGATATGGAGAAGCCTCCTAACAGCTAAACAGGTAGCCAGCGTAGCTAACCAGCTAGGTAAGAATAGGGTACTTTGCGAAGCTTATGGATGTCTAGGTAATTACCCATCGTTTGCTGATAGAAAATGGATAGGCGACTGGCTCTACGCTATGGGTGTAAACCTTCTGAATCATCACTTAGTACCATACTCTATGAGGGGAAGGAGAAAGAGGGATTATGGTCTAAATATACATTGGAGTCAACCGTGGTGGAGGTATAATAGGGTTATAGAGGATTATTATGCTAGGCTAAGTTACATTCTATCTAGGGGTTATAGGCCTACTAAATTATTAGTAATCCATCCTATAGGTGGTGCATGGTCGCTCTATAGTCCATTGAATAGTTCTAAGGTAGTAGAGCTGGATAAAGTATTCGAGAGGCTTCTAAGAATGCTTCTATCCATACATATGGACTTCGATCTCGGCGACGAAATTCTCATAGAGAAATATGGTAGAGTAGCTGATGGAAGATTCTATGTAGGTATGGTAGGGTATGAAGCTGTACTAATTCCTCCATCCCCATCGCTTTCAAGTTCTATAGTTAGACTCTTGGAGGAGTTCGTAGAATCTGGTGGTCTAGTATTAGCTGTATCCCCAACCCCCTACATGGTCGATGGAAAACCCAGTGAGGCTATCGGTAAGTTAATCAGTAGGGCTAAGGTTCTAGATAGGATAGATAGAAATCTACTTGAAGATTCGCTTAAAGATCTGAGGAATGTGGTAATTGAAGGTGATCCATATGGAGATGTATTATCGCATCTAAGGATAGATGGAGATAGCCATATACTTTTCATAGCTAACAGTAGTAGGGTTAGAGAGTACGATCTGAAGATTAGAGTTGATGGATTGTATACTGTAGAGTTATGGGATCCATTTACAGGATCCATAGAAGCCTATCCTGTAGAGTATGTAGAAGGGAAGACGCTGTTTAAGCTTAATCTACCGCCTATAGGATCTGCGTTATTCGTTCTTAAGCCTGGATCTACCGGATCTATCAATACTATGCGTAGATGTAAACTTGTTTCAGAAATTCCTATTGGTGGTGTCTGGAGCGTTAGGAGGAGGAATCTAAACGTACTTGTTCTAGATTATTGTAGATATAGCGTCGGAGGTGCTTGGAGCGATTTAATGCCCTTGTGTAGAGTACAGGAAGCCATAGCTCAATCTGGTTTAGGGTCAAAGTTTAAACTTAGATTTGAATTTCAATCTGAAGTAGATTTCATAGATCGTAAAGCATATCTAGTAGTTGAAAAAGGTAATGAATTTAGGATAGAAGTTAACGGTATACCTATAGAAGATTGGTCTGCAGGATATTGGATAGATTCAAGCTTTCTGATGGCTGATATATCTAGATTAGTAGGTAGGGGTATTAATACGATAGAGCTGGAGGGTGTGGTAGGCTTGGAACCTGAGCTTGAAAATATATACGTACTCGGGGATTTTGGTATAGAGGTATCTGCTAAAGGAGGTTCAAAGATAATAGAGGAGCCGCATGAAGTCGAGCTAGGCGATATGACGCGTAAAGGCTACCCCTTCTACGTAGGAGAGCTAGAGTTAACAAGGGAATTCGAGTTAGATCATGTAGATGGATGCAGTATTCATGTTAAATTCGATAGGTTAGATGCGGCTCTTGCACTAGTATACCTAAACGATACCGAGGTAGCTAAACTCATATTACCGCCATATGAAGTAGATGTTACTAATTATGTTAGGAAAGGGGTAAATACCGTAAAGGTGGTATTGGTAGGTACCCTTAGGAATGCTCTAGGTCCTCTACATCATAAGCTAGGTGATCCAGACTGGGTTAGTCCGGAAAGTTTCAGAGATCCAGCTAACTGGACGGATGAATATATGCTTAAACCATTTGGAGTATATGGCGTTAAGCTCAGGATATACTGTTAGAGGATGGTCTCAGAGAATAGTTCGATGAAGCTATCGGTATCCACCTCTACCGGTATCCTAATCCTTGATCCACCGCTATATTCTATAGTACAGCCTCTGGTAGGCCCCTCTGAGAGCTCAACTTTAACTTCAACCTCTCTATATCTAGCTAAGTTTGGCTTTACAGCTAGAGCGATTGTAAGCGGGTCATGAAGTATAGGGTTAACTCTACCAGTATGCTCCATCCATGCCCTCATCATATTGTATATAAGCTTATGCTCAGTTTTAACGCTTGATTTAATCTTTTCGATAAGACTCGTAGGCATGATACATCTAAGAGTTGTATCTAAAGTTACTAGTATAGGTTTAAGATTGTGCAGAACGTTATATGCGGCTTCAGGATCGCATCTAATATTGTACTCAGCTCTACCTCCATAAAGATAGCCGCCCATCGATACTAACTTGCATTTGGATAGTTTATCAGGGTATAGTAGGAAAGCTAAAGCTATGTTGGTCATCGGTCCTATGGATACGATGGTTGTCCCAGCTTCAGCTTCGTGGGCTATAATACTGTAGGCATCTATAGTTGATATATTCTGCTTTTCTTCTATATGATTATCGAGGATGGATGCTTGGCATGGGATACTAGAGGGTTTAAACCCTAAGAGTGTATACATCGAGCCTAAAGCTACAAGCTTCTTTAGACCTAGGCTTGAGAGAAGCTTAGATGCAAGTCTTCCTCTAGAAAATATATCGCCATATACTACAGTTACAGATCTAAGTTCGGCTTCGCTAAGCTTCGATGCGAATAGTAGTGCTAAAGCATCGTCGATATCATCGCCTATATCCGTATCTACATGTATAGGGATTATACTACGCATATATTCCACCCGATAGATTTAACTCTCATACATTTTAGATTTAATCTTGGCGGCGATCTAAATGCACTCAGTTAGGGATGATACTAATAGGAAGGAGATAGAGATACTTAGGATACTTAGTGAACATCGAGAACCTGTAGGATCTACGATCATAAGGAATGAGCTTTCTAAGAGAGGTTTCCTTCTAAGCGATAGAGCTGTAAGATACCATCTTAAGATATTGGAGGAGCGAGGATTAGTTAAAGGGGTTGGAGTTGAAGGTAGGATTATCACGGATAAAGGTTTGGATGAGCTTAGGAGATCGTTAGCGTATGAGAGGATCGGTTCTATACTAACTAGGTATCTATCGCTAGCTTATAGAGTTACATACAGCTTAGATGATGAAAGAGGAGATGTTGTAGCGAACGTTATGGTGGTAGATAAGGATTATAGAGAGTATGTGATGAATATCCTAAAGCTTTTAAAAGATAGGGATCTATTACCAGCACCATACTATAAGATCATAGATGGAGAAGAAGAGTATAGAGGTGTATACGCTCCTGAGGGTAGGATAATAGTTTTTACTGTATGTAACCTTACGATAGATGGTATACTAATACATTCAGGTGTACCGTTAATCCTTAGGTATGGCGGTCTCGTACAATTCATAGATTATAAGCCATTAAGGTTTACAGAACTTATAGCTTACGAAGGTACCACCATTCCTCCACTAGAAGTTTTTATATATAGAAGAATGACATCTATAATGCGTTATATAAGTTCTGGATCAGGATTAATACCTGCAAATCTTAGAGAAATCCCTATGGAAGCATATAACGAGGTTAAAGATATCATAGATACATTACATGATAAGGGTTGGAGAGGGATAGTTATGTTAGGTAAGCCTAATGAGCCTATCCTAGGTATACCAGTATCCATGGATAGGTTTGGTTTATCTATGGTAGGCGGACTCATACCTTCAGCAGCGTTGGTAGAGATAGGTATAGCCGTAGATATATTCGCACCGCATCTATTGATGCCTATAGAAGATATGGAGTTTATAGCTTAAGCTAGGAATTTAAGCTTGCTATAATCCACTATATTCAGAGGTTTCTCACCTGAGAAGAACCTTCTGAAATCCTCTACTACCACCCCGAATAGCATACTTATCCTTTCATCTGATAAACCCGCTATATGGGGTGTGAGAAATACGTTATCCAAATCATAGAGAGGGCTATCCTCTGGTAGAGGCTCCTTTTCGAATACATCTAACGCAGCCCACGCGATCCTCCTACCCCTCAAAGCTTTAATCAAAGCCTCCTCATCTACCAAGGCTCCTCTAGCAGTATTGATTAGTATAGCGTTAGGTTTCATAAGGTTGAACTCCCTTTCACCTATCATATGATATGTTTCAGATGTCGAAGCAGCATGTAAGCTTACTATATCCGACATAGATAGTAGCTTATCTAAATCCGTCTTCTCTACTCCATAACTCTCTACTTCATCTATACTTACGTAAGGATCGTATACCAGGATCCTCACATTGAATGGTTTAAGAAGCTTAACGAGTTCACGAGCTACAAACCCGAATCCTACTAAACCTATAGTTTTCCCTCTAAGATCATATGTATGCACAGTCCTCTCCTCCCTATACCTCCAATCCCTCCTACGCATAGCCTCTATATGCTGTGGTATAGCTCTCAGGCAATTCAGTATCATAGCTAGGGTGAACTCTGCTACACCGACACCTATAGCTGAAGCAGCGTTCACTACAACTATACCTCTTTTAAAAACCTCATCTGTAACGTATGGCTTAACGCTTCCAGCAGCATGACCTATAATCTTAAGCCTATCAGCGTTAGCTAACACCTTCTCAGTAAACCTAGGTGAACCCCAGCTTGTTATACAACCATCCACCCCTCTTATAAGCTCTGCAAGCTCATCCTCTGTTAGATTCCTATCGTACGGGTTAAACATTACGTCTGCGAAACAGCGGAGTTTCTCCTCATCATCAACTCTAGAAACCCTTCTATACAACCCCCTCGGTATAGTAACTAAAACCTTTACATTACGGTTCAAAGAAGCACCTCCACAGATACTATAAGCTACATATTATCTTCCTTATATACGCTATATCTCTCCTAGTAATATCGATAATCTTATCTATGCTTTCATCGTATTCGCTATGAAGGGATACAGGGCCTTCGAAGCCTATGCTTCTAAGTATTTCGAAAACCTTACCCCATGGAACCAACCCTTCACCTAGTGGAACAGTATGAGCAACCCATCCCCGCTCTGTTTTAAACCATCCGAAATCCTTAACCGCAACCATAACGATTCTATCACTAAGCATATCCATACCCATAAGCCATCCTGCAAGCCCCCCCTCCACAGCCATATGACCAGGATCTATATATGCACCGATATATTCTGGATCAAACCCCTCTAGTATGGATCCTAGTATCGCAGGCTCAGCTGTCATGTACATACCTGAATGCGTATGTAACCCAGCGGTTATGCTATACTCTCTGCAAAGCTTCTCTATACCTTTCAGACTTCTCCGTATATCCTCAATCTGCTTTCTAAGATATCCAAACCCCATATACCTCCAGTAACCTAGCTTAACATACTCTACTCCAAGCCTAGATGCTATCGAGAATACTTCCTTAGCATAGGGTTCGTCAGAAGATGTTATAGACGTCGTTATCATAGGAACCGTCAACCCTCTACTCCTAAATATATCTACAGCTTCTACAAGCTTCTCTGAGACACTACTAGGTTCTATATATCCTCCAGGTCTGACCGTTAAATCTATCCCTTCAAACCCCATACTGACAGCTAGATCTGCAAACCCCTCCATAGGCATGGATTGGAACATCTTAGAGAATAGTATAATCTTCATAGTAATACACCTCTAAGCCTATCCTATAGTTGAGGAAGCTATAAGCTCTACAAACTCCATAGTCTTAACAGCATCATCGAAGCTAGTCTCAGGCTCCACGTCATTCTTTATACAATCTATGAAATATCTATTTTCCTGAAGGAATCCATATGTTATATGGAAATCTCTGATACCGCCGACTAAATCTAGGTTTCTTAGAATCTCGATTTCTCCATAAGGTTTATCTTCTCTAAGAATGTATGCTACCTGCTTCTCAGGAGGATCTAATGGTAGGTCAACCATAGCCCATATACCTTTAGAATGCATCTCGAAATAGTGGATCCTACCTCCAGATGAGTAGTTTGAGTATAGATGACCTACACATCCACTATCAAACACTATTAGAGCGTTAAAGCTATTCGGATAATCAACATAGAACTTCGATACATAGCTAGAAACCTTTACAGGTTCACCTCCCATAAACCTCAACGCATCTACAGCATGAATAACATCTGCAACTAGATAGCTTACAGAACCCCAAGGCTGAGGCTCGTTTAGGGCATTCTTATGGAAGACTGCTAGACAATGCGTTATCTTCCCATACTCCTCTACTATACTCTTAGCCTTCCTAAATACTGGTATAAACCTCCTATTAAATCCAACCATACCTTTACACCCATACTTCCTAGCTGCTTTAGCCATCATCCTGGTTTCAGATGATGAAACTCCAGGAGGCTTCTCTATGAATACACTTAACCCACGTTTAAGACATTCGATAACTATGGAGGTCATAGGTTCAGCATCGGCGTAGAAGCCTACAGGTATCGGAGACATAACAACGTAGACAGCATCTAGAGATACTGTATCTAGCATATCCCTATAACGTTTAAACCTATATTCTATACCGTACAGGTCCCCTATAGATCTAAGCCTCTCCTCATTGAGATCGCATATAGCTTTCAACTCTACATCAGGAAAGCTGGCGAGAGAAGGGTAATGTACCCTAGTCGCATGCCGACCAGCACCTATAAACCCTACTCTAACCCTATCGCACAAAGCTATACCTCCACCTCGCTTATAGGATGATCAACTATGGATATATATAGAAGATGGATTACGATAACCGGCATACCTATTATCAACAATAGCTGCCTAGCATCAGCCTTCCACACCGTACTACTAACTAGATATAATACTTCTAATATATTCTACTCCATCCCTAACTTCCTTATCAACGTCTTCAAACGAGACAAGTTTATGTTTAACATATCTAGGTGAACATATCTCGTATGATACATATCTATCATAACCTATATCTCTAAGCGTATTTATGAATGGTTTCGCTATCCTACCGAATAACCCTGTACCTAGCGGTACTCTTTCTAGCCTTGTAGCTCTTATAGCCGATCCTCCACCACCTTGTATCCATATGAATTTTCCACTCCTCTCGATCGAATCTCCTACATGTACATGTACAAGTATATCCCTAACCCTATGATAAATCCTTCGTAAATCTTCTTCGATGTTATCAGAGTATGGATCTACATCGCCAGTCCATAAGAGTAGTTCTGGATCTATACATGCCTTAAGGTTTGATGATCCAACCTCATCTATCATGGATAATACATCCTCGTAGGATTCTATTATAGGTGGATGATTTTGTAGAGCTAGGATTACATCATACTCCTCTGCGAATCTAGAAGCCTCCTTCAATCCATCCCTACATAGCTCCCACTGCCTCCAGTATGGTATACTCGGATCTACATCTCTCATCCCCGCTGCGAAAACTCTAACCGTTTTTACATCTAAATCCGATGCAAGTTTAATAACTTCCTTAGCGTATAATATGTTAAGCTCCCTTCTAAACTCGTCTGGCCCCGAGAAATCGGTGTAGGATGCTAGGACCGGTATCTCCACGTTATATGATGAAGCCTCCTCCACTATCCTACGCCTAGTTTTCGAATCTAGATCTATAGGAGATGCATGAGGTCTCTTAGCCATAAGCTCTACTCCATCATACCCATACTTAGCGACTCTAGCTATAACCTCCTCGATACTTAGAGGCTTACCTATATAGAAGAATCCTGAATAGCTTACAGAGTGGAGGGATACCTTCATATCATCTTCTAAACTATATTCTACGATCTATTAAAGATAGCTAGTATACGATCCCCATCCTCCTCAGTACATCTACTACATACTTCTCAGCTTCATCTACGATCCTCTTGAATAGATCCTCCCCATCCTCTCTAGATGCTCTACTAGGCTCCCCCCATACACCTGTAGGCGTTAATTCATCCATAGGCATGTAATCTAGGAAATCCCTAGTAGCTCTAGGTTTATAATCCCCCTGCAGCCCGCCGACTAGATCCGGCTTCAAGTATAGCATTAAGGATGTTTCATGAAAACCTGCATGTATATCCTCGGCATATCTAGAACCGAAGTACATACCACCTAAATCTACAAGTACTGCTAAAGGTTTTCTACCAAATCTATGATTCATCTCTCTAACTATACTTTTAAGATTATAGTTTCCTCCATGCCCATTAACTATTACTAAAGCTTTGAATCCATGAGCCCTAAGCGATAGAGCTATATCCCTTAGTAGGAAGTATAATGTAGAAGGCTTAAGCCATATAGTAGATGTATAATTGCTATGCTCTATAGAGCAACTGTAGGGTATGGGTGGTAGTAGGAGCCCCCCTATCCTACTAGTTAAAGCTCTACCAACCTCGTAGGCTATAATTGTGTCAGTAGATACCGGTAGGTGTAGACCATGCTGCTCCATAGAGCCTATAGGTTGTACAGCTATAGCTGGTTTAACCCTAGATATATCTAGCTCACTATTCTCATACGAAAGCATAGGATAACGTTTACCTTTCAGGTATAATAAAACTAACCTAGGATTACGTAGTCAAGCATTATACGGTTAACTCTAAGTGATATATAGCAATCTTTATCTACTATCCTAAGCTTCGATAGAGTTGGGGTATGGATGTATATAGTAGGGTTATGTGCGTTCTGAATGGAGGTATACCTGATCGTATACCTATGCTAATATATTCAAACCATCTACCTAGAGGTAGGTTTGAGCGTGAAGTTAGGAATATGGGTTTAGGATTAGATGTTAGGTGTAGCGTTTACAAAGCTTACATGCCTAACGTTAGAGTTGAGGAGAGGAGATCTGGAGACTACGTCTATACAATCTACCATACACCTAAGGGCTGCCTCTCGATGACTACTAGAGTTGGATTAAGATTCCAGCTTCCAGGTGGAAGCTGGGTAGCTGAGCATCCAGTTAAGAGTGTAGAGGATATCGAAGCTTTAAAGTATATGATTAGGGATACCGTCTATGAGCCTAGCTATGATGAGTATCTACAGCTTAAGAAGGATCTAGAAGGGGATGGGATTGTTACAGTAGGAGCCGATTACACACCTTTAATGAAGCTTATCGTAAGGTATATGGGGTTTAGGAATTTCGCTCTAATACTCATGAAGAAACCGAATATTATCGATGATCTAGTACGGGAAATCGATGAAAAATATGAGGAGATGTATAGGGTTATAGCCGATTCTCCAGCTGAGATAGTTAGGATAGGTGATAATATAGATGGTAGGATTATATCTCCTAAACTATTCGAGAAGTACTGCCTACCATACTATAATAGGTATTCTAGGATTCTTAAAGCTAAGGGTAAGAAGGTTATATCCCATATGGATGGTAGACTTAAAACTTTGAAAAACCTTATAGCTAAGACTGAGCTAGATGCTATAGAAGCTTTCACACCTCCACCAGGTGGGGATCTATCGGTAAGCGAAGCTAGAGCAGCGTGGAGCGGTAAGATTATATGGATGAATTTTCCAGAAGCGATCTTTCTAAGAAGCCCTGAGGATATAGAAGCATACACGTTGAATCTACTAGAGGAGATAGCTCCAGGATCAGGCTTCATACTGAGTATAACAGAGGATATACATCCAGATCATCTTAAGAAGGGGTTGGGGATACTAGTGGAGACCGTATACAAGTATGGGGAGATACCGATTAGGAAACCTATTCGAAGCTATGTATAGATAGGTGGTTTACATGCTCGATGTAGCAGCTATCCTCTCGAGGAAACCCTTCGCAGTCGTTGCTCATAGAGGTGCAAGTAGCTACGAGCCTGAAAATACTCTTAGAGCCTTTAGGAGAGCTATAGATATGGAGGCTGATATGATCGAAGCCGATGTAAGGCTTTCGAAGGATGGTGTAACAGTAGTTATACATGATGAGAGTCTTGATAGGACTACAGGTGTAAGCGGATTAGTTAGAGATTATACTATAGATGAGCTTAGAAAGCTTAACGCAGGTCTAGGTGAGAGAATACCTCTACTCTCCGAAGTTTTAGAACTCGTTAAGGATAGGATCGGCTTCATACTAGAGGTTAAAGAAGTTGAAGCATCGATACCATCCCTAGAATTAGTCGAGGAGATGGGTATGATGAAGCAGGTTCTATTCGCATCATTCCATCTAGATGCTCTAAGGATCATAGCTGATTCTAGTAGAAGCGCATACCTATGCCTCATATACTCTAAACCTGGTAGACAGCTATTCGAAGCTAGGGATTTAGGCTGTATAGCTGTAGCTCCGCATTATAGGCTTCTATCAGTAGAATCCATAGCTTCAGCTCATAGGCTTAGGCTTAAAGTTAACCCATGGACTATAGACGATCCGGAGACAGCTATCCGAGTTATAGAAATGGGTGCAGATGCTATAACGACGAATAAACCAGATGTAATAGTATCTTTAAAGAAATCCTATGTATCGAGATAGATTCTAGACTAGCTAAGCTAATCTCTATGCATAAGGAATTTCCTGAAGAACTGTATAGATTTCCTTCCAGACCAGCTATGCTCTCCAGGAAACACCTCTATCCATAGATTCTCAGGGTAGCCGCTCACCTCGTATGCTCTCCTAATAGTTTCATGAGCTTTTAAAGCTGAATGTATCCAGAAGCATGTATCCGATGCACCGCTTTCTATAAGTAGAGGTTTAGGAGCTATCGCAGCTATAACATCAGGTACATCCGCATACTTGTATAGGTATGGTACTATCTGAGATCCGCAGAAATTCGGTCTAGATATAGCATAGTGCTCAGTCGTAGTAGCATAGCATATTATATCCGCAGCTTTTATCCTATCATCTAGTAGAGCTAGGTATGTAGTCATAGTTCCTCCGAAGGATAAACCCATACATCCTATCCTATCAGGATCAACCTCCCTCCTAGTAGTTAGGAAGTCTATAACTCTCATACCATCGAATATATTAGAGCCTAGTAGGGTTCTACCCAGTATCAAGTGTTGTAGGAAGTGTACGTTACATATATCCCTACCAGGATATGGGTTACGATAGGCTATACGTTCACCGAAGCTTCTCCAATCAGGTACTATCGTTACAAACCCTGCTATAGCCATCTGCTCGCCATAGTTATAGTTATGCATAGCTATATTCGCCTTCCTATTCGGATCGTTGAAATGTACTCCTGCAACAGGATCCTTACCATATGGTCCATGTCCATGAGCACAGAGTATAGCAGGCTTCCTACCACCCCCATTCTTAGGTATCAGTAGATATAATGGTACATAGCAATCCTCCTCAGATTGTATCAGCCACTTCTCCCTTACATAATACTCAGTCTCCTCTGAGGATAATAGTTGAGGATCCAGCGGCGCCGGCTTAGGGAATTCCCCCAAAAGTTCCAGTATCTTAGCTTTAAGCTTAGCTTTCCACTCCTCAAATTCCTCTCTACTCCTAGCTTGGAAGGACATAGATGGTTTAATCCTCTTATAGAGTTTTAAGATGAAGTTATCCGTAATCTGAGGAGCATCTACTATATCGACCATAACCTATACACCAAAATAGATTAGCTATTTCCCAATCTTAAATCGCTCCCTAACGATAGTTATGTATTCTACGTAGTTACGGAAGGATATATCAGCAGATACGGCGTGATCCACACTCACTATATACCCACCCTCCTCTGTAAGCTTAATCTTCCTCTCAACTTCCCTTCTAAGAGCTGATCCACCCGTTGCTAATACACGCTTATCTATGTTTCCTATCATTAGTAACTTCTCTCCATACCTTTCTCTAAGCCTAACAGCATCCATACCGGCGGCAGCTTCAAGCGGATATATACAGTTCACACCCCCCTCTATGAATAGATCGTTTAAAACTTCGTGATTCCCATCAGTATCCACCATTATTATATCTATACCCCTACTCCTAAGGAATCCTGTAAGCTTCTTATAGCATGGAAGCATGAATTCTTCGAAGAGTTTAGGCGATATATGCGGGCCTCTATTATAACACATATCCTCCCATATACTTACATAATCTAGCTTAACATTCTCTACTATATCCCTACTAGCTTCTATTAGGAAATCAGCCCAGAAATCCATGATATCGTGGATCAAACCTGGATCCCTGTAGAATGATATGAGAAGCCTTTCTAAACCCATGAGGTATCTAGCTTGACCGAAAAACCCGGGCATAGAGAGGCCTACTACCCTATCTGTAGCCCTATAGTAGTCTATAAGCTCGGGGCTCCATGTCTTAGGATATCTCCTAATATCTCTTGGATCAAACCTCCCCCTAATCCTAATCCAGTCAGACCAATTCTTCACAGGGAAATTTATGAATGTAGGCATAGAGGTGGATGTTTTAAGCACCCTCATAGTTATACCCATATCATTAACTTCAATCCTATACCTATCATTCTCCTCGAGAACTCTAGGTATAAACCTCGGTATAGGTCCATAATCCATGGGGAATGATTCACGTTTATCGAATCCGAAGTAATCGTATACATCGACACCGGCTGGAAGACCCTCACCCCTCCATCTATTTACCGTCTCAACCCAGAAACCTAGAAACTCATAGTATGGAGGTCTATCAACATCTTTAAATCTCATATACCTTGCGAAACGTTCTCTAGAACTCATAAAAGTCATGGAATAACACCTAAAACTAGTATGACAGCGATTCAGACTATTATAGTTATCGAGCTTACATTCAAGATACTTCTGCATCTGATGGAAGGAAAAGAAAAATTGATATTATCCTATAATATCTCTACGTAGTCGCTGAGGTGTAGAATCTTGGAGAAGGCATGGCATGCGATGACTGAGGAGGAGGTATTAGCGATTCTTAAAACATCGCGTAATGGGCTTAGTAGTGAAGAAGCTAGGAGGAGGCTATCAGAGTATGGGCTGAATAAGATTGTAACTAAGGGTGGTGTAAATCCCATAAGAGTATTCCTTAACCAGTTTAAGGATATCTTCGTTCTAATACTTATCGCAGCGATAATAATATCCATGGTTACGGTTTTAATAAAGCCAGAGCCTCCGACGATGGAGGATTATATCGAAGCTCTAACAATAGGAGCTATAATAATGTTGAATGCTATCATAGGCTTCATACAAGAGTATCGCTCTGAGAAGGCTATCGAAGCTATGCGTAGATTAACAGCGCCGAAAGCTAAGGTTATCAGGGATGGGAGGAGCATCGTCATACCGGCTGAGGAGGTTGTCCCAGGGGATATACTCATACTCGAAACCGGGGATCGCATAGTAGCTGATGCACGTGTAATAGAGGCTATAGAGTTGAAGGCTGATGAAGCAATCTTAACCGGTGAATCTACCCCGGTTGAGAAGTATACAGGTATACTTCCTGAGAATACACCCGTAGGGGATAGGCGTAATATGGTGTTTATGGCTACGCATATTATCTATGGTCGTGGAAGGGCTGTAGTCACATCTACCGGTATGTATACCGAATTTGGGAAGATAGCTAAACTCGTACAGGAGGTGGAGGAGGAGGAGACCCCGCTTAAGGTTAAGCTTGAAAGATTTGCTAAGAAACTTAGTCTGTTAATCGTTTTGATATGTGCTCTCGTCTTCATAATAGAATCGACACATATCTATACCCGTGGATCTATAGAGATAGAGAGCTTCCTAGATGCGTTCATCACATCTGTAGCATTAGCGGTTGCAGCAGTTCCTGAAGGCTTAGTCGCAGTCGTAACAGTTACCCTAGCTCTAGGTGCGAGAGAGCTTGCTAAACGTAACGCTATAATCAGAAGGCTATCCTCAACCGAGACTCTAGGATCTGTAACCGTGATATGCTCCGATAAGACCGGTACTTTAACTAAAGGTGAGATGACTGTACGGAAGATCTATCTAAACGGGAGGATCATCGATGTCACCGGTGTCGGCTACGAAGCTAGGGGTGAATTCCTATATGGAGGGGAGCGGGTTGATATCGGGAATGATACGGGTCTAGCTATACTATTAACCGGTGCAGCCTTATGTACGAACGCTCAGTATGATGGTAAGAGTATAATCGGTGATTCAACCGAGGGTGCTTTAATCGTCGCAGCGGCTAAAGCAGGTTTATGGAAGGATAAATTGGAGGATATGTATCCACGCATCTATGAAATCCCGTTTACCTCTGAGAGGAAGAGGATGACTACGATCCATAAATCCATCGATGGAAGACTACTAGTGTTTATGAAGGGAGCTCCAGAAATGGTTTTAGAACGTTGCACCCACATCCTTAAGGATGGTGAGCTTAAAAAGCTTAACGATGAGGATAGGAAGGTGATACTCTCGGTAAATGAAAGGATGGCTAGCGATGCGTTGAGAATCCTAGGCATAGCCTACAAAGAGCTAGCTTCTAATGATCTAGATGATCTGGTAGGTAGAGAGAAGGTTGTAGAAGGCTTGGAGGATAATATGGTTTTCCTAGGTTTAGTAGGTATGATAGATCCGCCTAGGGAGGAGGCTAAGATAGCCATTCAGCTATGTAGGAAAGCTGGGATAAAGGTTGTTATGATAACAGGGGATCATAAGCTAACGGCTGTAGCTGTAGCTAAGGAGTTAGGTATCATAGAGGAGGGTGATATAGCGTTAACAGGTGGAGAACTAGATAGGATGAGTGACGATGAATTTGAGAGGATAGTGGAGAAGGTTAAAGTCTATGCTCGTGTCTCACCTGAGCATAAGCTTCGTATAGTTAGAGCTTTAAAAAAGAATGGACATATAGTCGCTATGACTGGTGACGGAGTTAACGATGCACCTGCGCTTAAGCAGGCAGATATAGGTATAGCTATGGGTATAACAGGGACCGATGTTACTAAGGAAGCTGCTGATATGATTCTAGCTGACGATAACTTCGCTACGATAGTTAAAGCAGTAGAATATGGAAGGATAATATACGATAATATCAGGAAGTTCATCTTCTACCTCTTAAGATGTAATCTTAGCGAGATACTTATCGTAGGCTCCTTCGCTCTACTAAACCTAGAGATCCCGTTAACAGCCGGCATGATTTTATGGATAAATTTAGTAACAGACGGCGCCCCAGCTCTAGCTTTAAGTAAAGATCCGCCAATCGAAGATGTCATGTCTAGGCCTCCGAGAAATCCTGAAGAAGGTATACTGCAAGGGAAGGCTGCATCTATACTAGCTTCCATGATCACACAATTCGCTGGGACAGCTATTCTATTCTACATAGCATACTATGTATGGGGTAAATCGTTGAGTGAAGCTAGAACGCTAGCTTTTATGCAGATAACGCTTCAAGAACTCGTACTAGTTTGGAACTGCCGTTCTGATACGAGGAATGCGTTTAAGGTAGGCTTCACTAATAACAAGTATCTATTAGTAGCCGTCTTATTCTCAGCTTTCATAACAGCTCTAATACCATACTCTGGACAGATATTCGGTATACAACTCTTCAAGACAGTACCACTCGATCTTCAGGATTGGCTTCTCGTAATACCAATATCACTTTCAGGATTCCTCGTTATGCCAGAGATATTCTACAATAGGAAGATACTCCTATGGAGATAGTTCTCGAATTATAATGGAGCGCTTACTTAAATCGTAGAGAATATTATGCTTATATAGCGAGACTTGGAGATCGATAGCTCGATCCTAGCTATAGCTTCAAGACTTCTTCATAGATATGCTCTATGCGATTCCTGTTTAGGTAGACAATTCGCTACACTAGGATACCGCCTTACTAATAGGGAGAGGGGTAGATCTATAAAGATAGTCTTATTAATGGATGCTGAAGCCTCCGAGGATATAGAAACCATACGTGTATTATCATCTATGGGTATGCTTCCAGAAGCTTCAGCATCACTACAGAGGAGGAAGATAGCTCCCCCTGAGCCGCAGGTATGCTTTATATGTGAAGGGGTTTCAGATAAACTTAAGGATATAGCTTCTAGGATTGTAGATGCCGTCTCCAGCTACGAATTCTACTCGTTCGTCCTAGGAATTAATATACCTGGCTGGATTTCTGAACGTGAGGATATGGTTAGGTCTATCTCCAATTCGATGTATTGTGAAAGTTTAAAATCAGAGTTTAGTCGTGAACTAGGTAAGCTACTATCCTCTATCCTTGGAGTGAGATTCGATCCTGTTAGGCCGGATATTAATATAGTTGTAGATCCATTCTCCCTATCGATCGATGCATCACCCACACCTTTATACCTAGCTGGGAGGTTTAGGAAGCTTAAGAGCGAGTTACCTATTAGATCAAGGATGTGTAGAGCTTGTATGGGTAGAGGATGCGATCTCTGTAGGAGTCTCGGCGCTGAGGAGGTCTCCGTAGAGCATATACTTAGGAGGATATCCATCGAGCTTTACGAATGCGAATCTGTTAAGCTACATATACCCCTAAATGATGGTAGAGATAGAGTAGTCTTAGGATCGGGTAGAATATTTGTATTAGAGATTCGTAAACCTAGACGACGATCTATAAATCTCGACATATTCAAGGAGAGGTTAGACTCCATATCTGAAGGTTTAATCGACGTAGATAATCTATCCTATGTAGATAGAGGATTCATACGTAGGATGAAAACTATCCTCGAACCAGAAAGCTACATTCTCCTACTCAAACCCTTAGAGTCTACGAGTGTATCTCCTAAAGTCGTGGAGTATTTTAGGAATTTGGAGGGGTTGAAGATTAAGCAGAAGTATCCTGGGTTTAAGGTTAGGGTGAAATCCATCTCCAAGGTATCTGTTGAAGTTAGACAAGATGGTCTAGTTGAGCTTAAGTTTACATCATCCGAGCCTCTCCATACGAAAAGCTTTATAGAAGGTGGGAGAGATACAAAGCCTACCGTTACAGATATTACAGGTGTATCCTGGATGCTAGTAGAGACCATAGTCTATGTAGGTGATGTAAGCTATGCCTAACTCTAAAGGATATAGATCTAGAACTAGGAAGATCTTGAGGAAGCGTGTTGATGAGAAGTATCTTAGCTTAAAGGTTACGCCTCTACTGTATAACTATAAGCCTGGGGATAAGGTCGTCATAGATATAGATCCATCGATTCATGAAGGTATGCCTCATCGTAGGTATCAAGGTAGGGTTGCGGTTATATCCGGTATGAGGGGTAGAGCGTATATACTCGAAGTTAAGGTTGGGGGGAAGGTTAAGCAGATTATAGCTAGACCAGAGCATATACGTCCCTGGATTCAATCATCTACAGCTTAAAACTTAAAATATAGTTAGCTACCTAGTTTTCTAAGGGTATCAGAATTGTCTAGTAAGATTAATGAGAAGTACCCTATATCTATACCTGAAGTTCTTAAGATACTTTTCAGTATAGGTGAAGGTAACCTTACATCTATACAGCAGAGGGTTTTAGACTATGCCTCAAAGTTCTCGAAAGTGAAACCAGATGATGCTCCTAAACTAATCTCTATACTAACTTCAGATTTTGGTGTAGAACCAGAGTTAGCTGTACAATTAGTCGATATAATGCCTCGAAGCGTAGAAGAGATTAGAACTATACTTAGAACTGGTAGATGGCGCCTCGCATCGACCGAAATCTTCTTGAAGATACTCGAAGTTCTAGATAGCTTCAGACTATCTAAATAGGGTATAGTATACGGTATAAGCATACACTAGGATAATGGGGGTAATATATGCAGATGTTTCTTAGTAGAAAACAGAAGATTTACGAGGATTACGGATACATCCTAGACTACCCTGTACATAGACGTGTAGCTAGAAAACCTGCTCTAGGAGAGATTGCTCAGTTAGTCGGTGAGAGATTCTTCCTACTTCTAGAAGCTGTGGTTAGGCCAGGGGTATCTCTAGATATAGGTGAAAGGGTTTTCATAGGTAGGGATAGTCGTGATAAGATACTCTACGTGCTAGGATTGATAGAGTATCAAGATCTTACCGATATAGCTAGATCCGAACTCGAACATGTAGTAGAGAACATAGTAAGGGTGAATGAGAAGCGGTTTGTAGAATTCTTCAACTCATCGACTCCTATATCTCCTAGAATGCATGCTCTCGAACTTATACCTGGTATCGGTAAGAAGTATATGTCAGTGATACTTAGGGAGAGGGAGAATACCCCATTTAAATCGTTTACCGATATACAGCAAAGGACAGGTATACCGGACCCAGCTAGATTAATAGCTAAACGTATAATAGAGGAGATAAGCGATCCTAACGTTAAGTATAGATTATTCACGGCTAAGATAGCTAGATATGGTATAGAATAGCTTCTAGAATATCAACGTATATCCATAACCATTAGGTATCCATCCCTCCCGTTATAGTAGCCCTTCAGTATGGAATGTATTTTAAACCCAGCTTTACTGTACAATCTTATAGCAGCGTCATTATCCACCCTAACCTCTAGCAGTACCTTACGTATACCTAGACGCTTCATATCATCTATAGCTTCTCTAAGAAGTGTACCACCTAACCCCATCCTCCTATAACCTGGATGAATAGCTATAGATAGTATATGCGCCTTAGATCCTAGACATATATAGGATATATATCCAACAACCCTACCGTTATACTCTACGATCAACGTGTTTCCCTCCATAAGAAGGTATGATAATAGATCTCTAGGATAGGATTCATCCCCGAAGGAGAGCGTCTCTACTTCACGTATATCATCTAGATCACGTATACAACCATACCTAACCCTAATACTACTCATTATAACATCGCAGGGTATACTTACGTTAAAGATTTAAGCTTTCCTCCTACGAAGCTAATCTACGTCTGAATACAGATTTATCGTCTCAGGTGGGTTTCTGTATGGCTAATCGTATCGTCGCTACGATACTATGCGGCGGTCCCGGTAGTAGGCTCAGACCTTTAACATACTATTTTCAGAAAGCTATGATCCCTATCGGATCTAGGCAGAAACCACTCCTAGAATATATAATACTACTTTTGAGAAAACATAATTTGAGAGATATAATTCTGCTTGCAGGATATAAGCATGAACAAATAGAGAATTACTTCGGTGATGGATCTAGATTCTACGTTAACATAAGATACTCGCTAGATAAACCCGGGTTCAGCGGTACCGGGTGGGCTTTACTCAATGCTTACGAATCAGGTTTACTAGAAGGGTATGATGATATACTGGTATACTATGGGGATATACTATCGAATATAGATGTATCCGATTTCATACGATTCCATCTAGAGCGTAGAGCAATCATAACTCTCGCAGTAGCTAAAGGGTATAGGATACCGGTAGGGGTTGTGCACATAGATGGAGATAGAATTCTAAAGATGGAGGAGAAGCCTATCCTAAACCTACCAGTATCGATAGGAGTCATAGCTATGAAGATAGATACTCTAGACTATCTAAGAAAATTATCTGAAAGGCATAGGGGTAGAGAGATGGATATAATGAGCCATTTAATACCTATGCTTATATCGATGAATATACCTGTATACGCTTATCTAACCGATAGATTCTGGTATGATGTAGGCTCCACAGAGAGGTATGAAAAGCTGGATGTGAAATTGGTAGATGAGCTATTCAAATACCTATTTGAGTAGTGTAAAGGAAGCTCACCATACAAGACGATAATTTATTTAGGATAAATTTTATAACCTAAAACGCTACGAATCAAATATGCTTATAGCTCTAGGGGGTTTGTATATTGAGTAGAGATCAAATTATAGGAGCCATACTCTTAGTCGGATGCATCCTAGGTATACTAATCTATGGATGGCTGGTATTCGCTTCACAATGGGCTTTTCTAACCCTACAAGTAACAGGCTTCATAGCGGTTGCAGGTGTTTTAGCAATACTAGCATGGATAGGCTATACCTTAGCTACAACGCCTCCACCTAAACCTATAGAGGATATAGAGAAGGAGATAGAGGAGGAATTGAAGAAGATAGAGAAGGAGGGGGAAAAACAATCACAATCATAGATACCCATCTACACTCTTAGAATACCATTATAGCTAGAGTTATGAAGAATATTTTATACGCGTCTAGATATTGAAGCCACTATAGGTTTACATAAGGTTATCGATTAAGTAGCTTTCCATCCATAAGCTTCACTATATTATGCATAACCTTATACGATCCAAAGAAATATTACCCAGAGTCGGGTTTAGGATTTAGGGAAAACCTTATAAACATAACCTCTTTATAGCCTAGAGATAAGATAGCCTATGGATTTCTATAAGGTTATCCGAACTAGACGTAGTATTCGTTCATTCAAGCCAGATCCCATACCACCCGATATATTAGAGAGAATACTGGATGCTGCGCGTATATCGCCATCTGGATCTAATCGTCAACCATGGTTATTCATACTAGTCGATGACCCAGATACTAAACGTAAACTCGCTGAATGCTGTAGTAGACAGATGTTTATAGCTGAAGCCCCTGTAGTAGTCGTAGTCTGCGGCTTCAATATACACTATAATAGGGGAGGCTACATGGGCGATCTAAGTATGCTAGTAGACTGCTCTATAGCTACGACTCATCTAATACTAGCAGCTAGAGCTGAGGGGGTAGGCTCATGCTGGATAGGTGCATTCGATAACAATTGTATAAAGAAGCTTCTAGGAATACCTGAAGATGTAAACGTGGTAGCGGTAGTTCCCCTAGGCTATCCTAAGGGTGATGCTTTCGTAGATGTATCCGTAGAGAGTCGTAAATCGCTCACTGATATCGTTAGGTTAAACAGATTCGATGGACCTGGATGGTCTAGATGACTAGGTAAGCTTAACTACTAATCTTGAAGCTAACGCATCTATCTCTATAGATCTAAAACCCTCTATACACGCTAATCTCCTAGACCCCATATCCCTTAGATCTATATTCCCGCCGCTTATCTCTACGAAGGCTACATCCCTAGCTATAAGTCTCCTCCCATCACCATCCTCGACGTAAATCTTGAGTAGGCACACTCCTATACCACACGATACTATCGCATAATTTACTAGATATAAAGTTGTATTGAGAACTAGCTGGCCCTATCTACATGTATCTTCAAAACCATGGATAGAATAAAACATATAGACATCACTATGGATAAGGTTACGACGAATAGTTTAGGATGAATCGAGTATATGTATCCCATAACTACTGGTGTAGCTATGTTCACGATCGATGATAAGGTAGTCGTTATGGATAATACCTTAGCCCTATACCTATCATCGATATACTCTACTTCATTCGTTAAGAATGTTCTTGATATGGAGTAGCTTACAGCCGAGTATAAGCCGAATAGTATACCAGTAGCTAAAACTCCGTATATACTCCTAGAGGATAGAAGAGTTAGAGTAGCGATAAAACCAGATAGATATCCTACCGATAGAGCTTTAACATAGCCAGTCTTAGATGATATCCTAGGTATTATGATTAGTAGTAGTGGAAGGGATGTAATCGAGGATGAGAATGGTAGAAGCGAAGCCTCCCCAGCTGTTAAACCTACCCCCATCTTATCGACTAAGTATAGGGGTGTATAGAGGGTTGAAGAATAGTATGTCGTAATCATTATAGATAGTAGTATTAGGATTAGGAGTACACGTTCACGAATTATAACCCTAAGAACTTCTACATATCCTTTAAAACCCGATAGAACCCTCTCCCTCCTAACTCTAAAACTCACTTCAGGCTCCCTCAAGTATATCCATCTAACAATGTACATGAAGCTTAGAGATGCTATAGCTATAGTGAATAGAATCCTACAGCCTAGATCTATATCATATAATGCTATTATATACCCAGCTATCGGCGTCATCATCATACCTGTAGTATAAGCAATCGATACATAGGCATAAATACCAGATCTATACCTAGGCTCCGTATCCTCTACTAGTAGGCACTCCCATATAGGGTATACTATCGATGTACAACCCTCGATAATATATGCGATTAGAGCATGGATTATATCCCTAGATAGAAGCCATACAGTAAGCGCTAAGAGCCATGTCAAACTATCCAGAATCATAAAACTCTTCTTCCTGCCAAACCTATCAGCGACATATCCACCGATTATCGGGAAGAAAATCATTATAGCTGTGTATATGGATGATAGTGTACCTATCTCCACCTCAGTTAATCCTATAGCCTTCCTTAGGAATATAGATCTGTAGAAGAATACCCAGCTCATAGGTATACTCCAAAATGGCTCAGTAGCTACGAGAATCTTCGCATTCCTACCCCAACCCTTAAACCATACTGTAAATCTATTGAGATCCACCATGTAATCATCATCCCAGATGTAGGGAGAAGTAGATTATAAAGAATATATTAAGCATACACTACATAGGCTTCGATACATGTATACCCCTAGCGACTATATAGGGAGCTAGTACAGGGGTCTCAACCTCCCACCACTTAATCTGATAGCATCTATCCGTAGCATGTTCTATCGAGGATAAGAATTCATGAAGCTTCCCAGTTATCCTCAACCCTTTAATAGCCTTCTCTATCTTCCCATCCCTAACCCTAAATGCAGCATCCCTAGTAACGGTGGAGAATAATCCATCGACATAGCTTTGAAGCCTCGTATACCAGTTATTCGTTAAGATTAATCCATCACTAAGTGTAGATGGTAGCTCATCCTCCCCTAGATCACCGGGTTTAAATTTGAGATTCCAAGGCTCTGGTCTAACCCATCCAGCATTACCAGTACTCTCGGTATTAAACTTAGATGCAGTTTTAGAATTATGTAGTAAACTCTCGAAGACACCCCCAGATATTATAGTAGTTATCCTCGTAGGCATACCTTCATCATCGAAGCTAGTAGATCTAGGTAGACTGTTAGTCATCCCATCATCCTCTATGCTAACAATCTCAGAAGCTACTCTATCACCAGGTTTAAACCTTGAGAGGAAGGATAAGCCAAGGTAGACCTGGAGGGCTGAAGCCATCTCACCTATTACATTGACTATGTTCCCGACTACCATAGGTGATAGAGCTACATCGTATACACCAGGTTCTATAGGTTCAGGATTCCTCGATAGATAAGCGTAAACCCCAGCTCTCCTACCAACCTCCCTTACATTACATTCGTCTAGCATCCTTCCTCCATAAGACCATTGACCAACCCCATCCCTAGAGAATGCTCTAAGATAGCATTCAAACTCTGTAGAATCCTCTTGAAGCTCTACCCCCTCGCTAGTAGCTAGAGCTTTAGATGAAGATTTAGCTAAGAGTATACCAGCATAATTATCCGCACCCTCATCCACAGCTTCTTCGATCATTATCCAAGCATAATCGATAGGGTTACGTCTCCCCTCCACTAGATCTACGATCCTCTCATCTACCAAATGTAGAGGGTTAATCCTACGTGGTTCGGGTAGAGGGGCATATATAGATGAGGCTTCAATAGAGCTAGCAGATCTATATAGATCGATTAGCCTATGCTTCACCCTCTCTACGTCTAACGTTCTATAATCGCATAGGATTATTCTCCCATTCTTAGCTAGATACATGTGTACGCATACATCAGCCCATGATTGTGTAACCGTAGGCTCCCCTGAAAACTTTACCATAACCATCCTATCATATACTAGTTTACAAGCGGTTTCATCGAATCCTATCCTTAACCCTTCCCTCACCAAGGATTTAGAAGTTTCTAATATACTCATAGAGTATGCACCCCCAGTTTAACATGCCTAAGCCTGACATCAGGGCTACCAAACCATACGGGTATACCCTGCATAGGTTCACCTTTACCACATAATCCAGCTTCAAATCTTAAATCACAGCCCTTAGCATCGATCTTAGAATAGAAATCGCTAGTCGTTATCTCTAGGATAGGATTTCTAACAGGCTCCCTTAATTCTCCACCTATTATTCTATAAGCTTCAAGCCCGACATATCTCTGATTCCACCTCTCATCATCTATATTCCACTCCATATACGATGATATATATACGCCATCACGTATACCTTCTATTAACTCCTCTAAACTATAATCGCCGGGGGTTAGATACGTGTTACTCATCCTAACTATAGGTTCGCTACGATAATTTAAAGCTCTAGCAGATCCGTTACTTTCTACTCCGAAGACGTATGCCGTCCACCTATTGTGTAGAAAACCTTCTATCACACCTTCACGATAGAGGTATTTCTCTCCAGCAGCTACGCATTCATCATCGTATAGATAGAAGCCGAAGCTTCCAGGTATAGTAGGATCATCCACTACGGTAGCATGTATAGAGCCGATTCTAGCACCTTTCATCGAAGGTTTTATAAAGCTTAACCCAGCTTGAGCAGCCTCTCTACCTAAAATCCTATCTGCCTCACATGGGTGGCCGCAGCTTTCGTGGACAATTAAACTCGCCACCTCACTTCCAACCACTACATCTACGATCCCACTAGGAGGCTTAACACTTTCGAGTAGAACTTTTTCAAGTCTACGAGATTCTTCGATAATATTCTCATCTATATGCTGTTCTCTAAACTTCTCTAAACCACCTGAAAAACCATATTCATTAATCCTCTGTATAGATCCCTTGATAGGATCACGTAGGATGATGTTATACCGTAGTGATAGCCGTGGAATCCTACTACTAACAAACCCTCCATCACTATTTACTATAAGCTTCTCCTCGATCATCTCCATATACTCTGCTGAGAATATCTCTAACTCTACATTCTTCACAGTATCCCTTAACATAGAGTATATTGATTTATGAAGTGAAAACTTATCCGATATATCGTGTGCATCGAAAGACTCCTTCTCTTTCACCTCATATCTAACAGATCCAAGTCTAGCTTTAGAGAAGCATATAGGTCTCCGCATATACTTACTCGAAGCTCTAGCTGTACTCAAGGCATAATCTATACATTTAGAGATAGATTCATCATCCATACTATTAGTCGATGAAAAGCCCAAGGCTCCATCTACTAATACTCTTATAGCTAGCCCCTCATCTATCCTCTCATCTACCTTAATAGGTATGCCATTCCTAGATGATATCGATACCACTATATTCCTCTGAATACGTGCCTCAGAGTATGATGCTCCAAGTCTACGTGCCTCATCTACTATAGCCTCTAGTTTATCTTCCAAATCAGGACACCTAGCACATCTAGCTAGCATCAACTAGTTAAAAATTCTATAGGTATTCTACTCTACGTAGATAGCCGGCCTCCATGGAATAGATCTAGATGCTCTCCCTGTTGGATCATAAACATCCCCCTCCCCCTCTACGTATATTTCAACCCTGCATTTCAACTCCCTCTCTAGGAATGGTTTAGCATCCTCCAGATACCTCCTCAATACATCTAGGTTTATCCTAGAATACAATTCGACTTTAACTCTACCAAGTCTCATAGCTTCTCTAACAATCTCTGAAGCTAGTCTACTAATCCTATCCATATATCCTTTAAGCTCTGGATCAACCCTACACTTATCGATAAGCCCCCTCACATCTATGGAGCCTAGTTTAAACATTTCTGCAGCGTAGGATGCAACCCTCCACTTATAGGGTGAGGATAGATAGTAGCATATCCTCGAAGCAGGCTTCTTCATAAGCTTCAAGATCTCTCTACTATCTGATAGAAGACTTCTAAGCATATCTTCACATGCTTCTACCACTATATCCCTAAGACTTGGTGATGGTGATGGATAGATTTGGGTAGACGCCATCCCGCCTCCTCCTAATATGCTCCAAACCTCCTCAGCTGTAAACGGAGCTAGTGGAGCTAGGAGTAGAGCTCTAACCTTCCATAAACTCTTCAAGACAGCTTTAGCTACATCATCTAGACCCCCATCTACACTAACCCTAAGCTTATACCAAGATATATCGTCATCCAACCCATAGATTACGCTTTGAACAGCATCCCTAACCTCTAATTCCTCGAGAGCCCTCCTAGCTTCATCTATCCTCGCTTGAAGCCTACTTAATATCCACCTATCTATTACCCTAAGCCTATCCATCACAGAGTCCAACTCAGCTGCACTCTTAAGCTCCTCTGCATCCTTGATAAACCTCTCTAGCCAAGCTTTAAACGATAGAGCGATACTATGCTTAAAATCTACATCTTGTAGTAGGCTTGCAGCGGATAGGAGCGATAGTCTTAGAGCATCCGCTCCATACTCCTTTATAGCGCTCCTCAACGGTATTATATTACCCAGGCTTTTAGACATCTTCTTCCCCTCCATCATAACGCTTCCGTTAACAACGATCTGTCTAGGCCACATCCTCTCATCGAATATCGCTACATGGTTGAATAGGAAGAATGCTAGATGGTTACTCACTAGGTCTCTACCTGAATGCCTACTATCGAGTGGATAGAAGTATTCGATCTCTATTCTTATAGATTCCAAGATATCTCTAGGTATACCGGTAGATTTTGATACACTATCTACATCCCCTCTCCCTAGGATTACATAGTCGAAGAACTCTGGCTTCATACAATCTGGTTTAATACCATATAGATTCACATACTTAGATATGAGGTAGTATACCATGTAGATCGTACTATCCGATAAGGATTCTATAATCCAATCAGGATTCCATGGAAGTCTAGTACCTAGCCCAATCCTCCTCGCACACGCCTTCTCCCTAAGCCAATCTACGACGTTATGAAACTCCGCCTTTAGTACCTCTGGTTTTATACTCATACTATCTATGAGTTTATGAACAACCCTCTTCCACTCTGGATCACCGTAGTCTATAAACCATTGATCCTCGAGTATCTTAACCATGCATAAAGCTCCACACCTACAGTATACTGGATGATTCATTATATCGTAGATGTACGATGCTAACCCCCTAGATCTAAGATCATCAGATATCCTAACCCTAGCTTCAGATACTGGTAGACCACCATATATCGGTATATCATCCCTCATGAACCCTCTATGATACTCAGCTCTGTAAACATCCTGCGTAGCATCTTCAAGCTTCGGATCTCTCTGATCCATTACACGATACTTCTCTACCACATCCCTAGCAGGTATATCAGAGTAGCCTTCCACACGTATAACAGGTTTTATATCGATAGCATCGATTACCCTCTGCTCCACCCCATCTACACCCTTAGCTTTAACCTCCATTAAGGCTACATAGTCGTATGGCGCATGAGCTGGTACGGACATAACTATACCTGTACCATGAGTAGGATCGACGAAGTCTGCTGGTAGTATAGGTATAGCCATACCCGTAGCAGGATTTAGAGCAGTTAATCCTACTATATCCGATCCTCTAAGTACCTCACAAGCTTCTACACTCCTATTCTGCAATCTAAGCTTCTCTAGAGCTTTAACGCTAACTATCCAGTATTCCCCGTCAACTTTAGCCTTAACATACTCTCCACTAGAATTCACCCATAGATTAACAGCTCCGAATACTGTTTCAGGTCTAAGAGTAGCTGCAGGTAGTATCGTCCCATCGCTAAGCTTAAAGTATAGTAGTGTGAAGGTGCCTATCTCCGGCTCCACATCACCCTGCGTATCATGCTGACCTACAGGTCCAGAGCAGCTTGGACACCACCCTACTGGATGACTACCCTGCTTAACATACCCTCTCTCCCTCAGCTTTAAGAATTGCCATTCTATAAACCGGCTATATTGAGGATCTATAGTCGTAAACTCTCTCCTCCAATCTATCGAATACCCCATCTCCTCCATGCCGCGTTTAATCTCCTCATGGAAGTATCTAGCTACCTTTACAGGTTCATCGAATCCATCTACTACGGATTCAGGAATACCGTAGACTTCTACGAAGAGTTTTCTAAGCTCTCTATCCCCTCCCTTAAGTCTCTTAACCATAGCTACTATAGGTGTCCCTGTATAATGGAACCCCATAGGGAATAGTACATTGAACCCGCACATACGCTTGTACCTAGCATATACGTCTGCTATCGTATACGTCCTTCCATGACCTATATGCTGCGGGCTATTAGGGTATGGGTAGGCTACGGTTATGAAAAATTTAGGCTTACCAGGTTTAGGATCAGCTTCAAATATCTTAGACTCCCTCCACTTCCTAATCCACTTATCTTCGATAGAATCCACATTTATTTTCAAACCCTAGCTACACCCTTCCAGATTCTGCATCAGAGACAAAGGGGATGAAGAGATAAAGATATAAATCTATCTCGTATATCTCCATCTAAGGCTATGAATCTAGGAGATGTAACATCGAGATATATGGAGCGAACACCTGGATCTCGTCTACTATACGAGAGAGCTGTGAAGGTTATCCCCGGGGGTGTATCCCATAATATAAGATTCTTCGATCCATACCCATTCTATACCGTTAAAGCTAAGGGTGCATACATATGGGATGTAGATGGTAATAGGTATTGCGACTACTGGATGGGTCATACAGGATTGATACTAGGGCATTCACCAGATGTAGTCGTGGACGCTCTGATGAAGCAGATAGAGTATGGTACACACTTTGGTACAGCGAATAAGTTAGAATTGGAGTTAGCGGAGAAAGTTATAGAAATCGTTCCATGCGCTGAGATGGTACGCTTCTGTAATAGTGGAACAGAGGCAACTATGTATGCTGTGAGGTTAGCTAGAGCATATACAGGACGTAAGCGTATCGTAAAGATAACGGGTGGATGGCATGGAGGAAATACTCTACTGAATAAATGTGTATCTCTACCATTGGATAAGCCTGAATCTACTGGTATAGCTCCAGAGGAGCAGATGTATGTAGATGCTATACCATTCAACGATCTAGAAGCATTTAGAAGAATATTATCCGATAAGAGGGGGGAGATCGCATGTATAATAGTGGAGCCTATGCTTAAAGGATGCATACCAGCAGATAGAGAATATTTGAAGGGTCTTAGAGAAGAATCGTCTAGAAACGATGTAGTATTGATATTCGATGAGGTTATAACAGGCTTTAGGTTAAGCCTAGGAGGGGCTGAGGAGTATTATAATGTAGAAGCAGATATGGTTACTATGGGTAAGATACTCGGTGGGGGATTACCTATCGGTGCTGTAGCAGGTGTATCAGATATAATGGAGAGAGCTAATCCTAGAAAGTATGGTAAGGGAGAGTTATGCTGGATAGGGGGAGGAACCTTTTCAGCTAACCCACTCACGATGACAGCGGGTCTAGCTACTATAAGATTCCTAGAAGAGAATAAGGAGAGGGTATACGGTAAGATAGGTAGATTAGGAGATGAAGCCCGCAAACAGATAGACAAGCTATTTAGAGATCACGGTATCAAACACTCAGTCGTAGGGTTAGGCTCCCTCCTAAACATGTTTATTACTAGTGAAGATATAGAGATTAGGAGATACGAGGACTTCAAGCATATAGATCATGCATCTACATCGAGATTCTACAAGGCATTGATGTTGAAGAGTATATTCTTCCTACCAGAACATACAGGAGCTATATCCTACGCTCATAGTGACGGTGATATAAAGCATCTAATAGAATCGACCGAGGAAGTCCTAGTAGAACTGAAGCAATCCTAACCTTTATACCTACCGATACGACGAGCTGAGGAGGCAAGAATGTATCCAAGCGGTATCGTATAAGCAGCTAGCGATGAATTGAATACAGCTATAAGCGGTAAATACGCTAATACTACATGAATAGGTAGAGCATACCCTATCGGTGGAGGCTGCTGGAGACACATATAGTTTACTACACTCATTATAGCAACCCTAAAAGCTATACCAGCTATAGTCATAATTAGGATGGAGAAACCCCATTTAATACCTGGATTCCTCTTTAAACCCCTCCTAATAACCCATAAACCTATAAGCATACTAGTTACGGCTGCTAGATTATATAGCGGACCAGTAGGAAGCATACCTGGAAAAAACGCTAGGAGAGCTATCGTATTTATCAAAGCTATAGAGAACCCTATCTTAAACCCATATAGAACGAATGCAGCTACTATCGGAACCTCCCAGAATTGGTAGTATAGGAACGGCGCATAGGGTGCTGGAAACTTTAATGGAGAAAAATTTAGAATTAATGTTAAAGCAGCGAATACTATCACCACAGCTACTCTATAACTTCTACTAGTAGCTATCATACTATACCAACTCTTATTACGGTAGATTCTACACTCCTATTTAACTCTACTCATTTATGAATACTTACTCATAAATGAGTAGAGAAAACCTTAATTCCAGATACAGAACTTAGATAAGATGAAGCGGGGGTAGCAGAGCCAGGCTAAATGCGCGGGACTCAAGACTATAAAGAGTGGGTTATCCCGTGGGCGTAGGCCCTACGTGGGTTCAAATCCCACCCCCCGCACCAATCATTTTAGGCTTGTTTTCAGCTGTTTTTGAGTAGGAAGTGAGCTTAATTCTTGCTTTGTTTTTGCCTGGATTTCTATTTTTTCTTCTCGGTTTGAACCCACACTTTAAATATTCCGGAATGCATTACTGTTGAGGACCCTTATATAGGCTTTCATAGGAAAGGCCTGAACGGGTGTTTAAGGGTAGACTGAGAGTAAGGCACAGATAATTTATAGGTTTATTGAGGAGGATCGTGATAAGGCCTCCTTTGTACGTGAGATTGCATATCTTCTCGCTGATAGGGGGATTAGGCCGCTGGGCGTCATGTCTAACGTTAGGAGGCTTGAGCGTAAAGGCCTAGTCTATGTTAGGGGTTATAGGAGTGAGGGGTGCAAGACGCCTTTTAGGGAGGGCTATATTATCACCTGGATCGACCCATCCAAGCCTAGGAGGCCATATCAGAAGCCTTTGAGAGGATCCTTGCCGAGAAGTCTACGCCGATAATTCAGTAAGGGTGAGCCTCTGGAGGGTAATAAAGTTATCCGAGAGAAATATTATGGTGAAGGGTATCAGCCAGAAACCCAATAAAATGCTTATATGAGAGAGAAATATCCACACCCCCCTCCACCGGCTGGAAAACTTATAAAGGATGCTATTAACCTCCACCCCATATCTTTTAAGGACAAAATCCTACCCAGAATATAAACCGCTAACCAGAAGGCTAGAATAAAGAGCGCAAAGACGAACTTTAGGAAAAGGCTTATTCTTGTAGTCGGATATTAACGTTAAGCTTGGAGGAAAATGTAATGAGGGTAGCTGTTAAAGTAAATGGGCTCACAAAGAGGTTTGGCGATAAAACCGCGGTAGACAAAGTTAGTTTTAATGTTGGGTTTGGTGAGGTTTATGGGATTCTCGGACCGAATGGTGCTGGAAAATCAACCCTAATCTCGATGATTGCTGGTGTGATTGAGCCTGATGAGGGAACTATTGAGGTGCTTGGTGGCGAAGTGAGGGATTCGGAGATTAGGGCTAAGATTAATTATTGCCCTCAGAATCCCGCCCTATATGACGATTTAACTGGTTTAGAGAATCTAATATTTTATTCTAGCCTATATGGGATAACTGGGAGGAGGGCGCTGGAGAAGGCTAGGGAACTAATAAAGAGAGTTGGGTTGGAGGGGTATGCGAATAAGCCAGTGAAAATCTATTCTGGCGGGATGAAGAAGAGGTTGAATCTTGCCGCTGCATTAATAAATGAGCCAAGATTACTCATATTAGATGAGCCGACAACGGGCATGGACCCGCAAATGAGGAGGGAGGTCTGGCAGCTGCTGAGTGAGATTAAGGATTCAGATAGGGCGATAATAATCTCAACACATTATATGGATGAGGCTGAGGCTTTATCCGATAGGGTAGCGATTATGGATTCAGGTAGGATAATAGCTGAGGGTAAAACTGAGGATTTAAAGAGGAGCTACGCCTCTAAATCCGTGATAAGCATCGAGTTCTTTAACCCAGATGACCAGCATAAGGCTAGAGAGGCTCTGTGCAGATATCTTGAACCAAGGGATATTGTGGCGATTAACGGCTCCATAAGGGTATATTCTGAAGACCCGGATACTCTTTTGCCTCAGATATCCCTAGACCTCTTTAAGGTTGGGGTTAAAATTGCTTCTATAAGGGTTGTTAAGCCAACGCTTGAGGATGTCTTCTTGAGGTTAACTGGTAGGAGGATTGTGGAGGTTGAGGGCTAGCGCTATTAAAGCGTTTGTAGTTAAGGATTTTAAGGAGACCTTTAGGGATAAGGTTGCCGTCTTCTGGATGATTGCCTGGCCGCTAATATGGCTGGTTCTAACAGCCTACATCTTCATTCCTCCCGGAGCAGACCGGCCCATGACAATGAGAGTCGGCCTAGTTAATTACGATGCATCCCCAGGTTTCCCAGTAAACGGTTCAATTCTCATAAGGGCTTTAGAGGAGGCTGAGTATAAGGGTGTAAAGCTCTTTAATGTGAAAATCTATGAGAATAAGACTCTTCTTCTCGAGGATATTAGGAGGGGGAGAATCGATGCTGGCATCATAATACCGGAGAATTTCGGCGAGGATCTGACCTTAGGCCAGACCACCTTAGAGGTTTATGTGGGCGTGAGAAGCATACAGTCAGCCCAGATTAACCGCTACATGCTGGAGCGGTTCATAGAGGAATTTAGTAGGGTTGCCTCCGAGAAGAAGATTGCTTGGGTGATGAAATTTATTCCAGAAGAATATGTTCCCTTAGAGGTTGTTGAGGGATTCTTGAGGGGGTTAGTGAAGCCGATAAACGCAACATTCACCGAGGTTTTGCCCGAAGCCTTAATTTCTAGGGAGGCTTGGATAGGCTGGTATACTATTGGAGCCATAGGAATGACCATGCTTTACAGCGGATTGAATATAGGCTCAACAGCGCTTCTAGAGGAGAAGCAGAGGGGCTGCCTACATAAAATACTAGCGTCGCCAACAACACCATCCGAACTAATATTTGGAAAGATTTTGTCGGGCATCCTATCTCTCTCGATCACATCGGTAGCTATAATTGTTTTTGGCGTATTTGTCTGTGGAGCAAAAATCTATTGGAGCCCGCTTCGCGTAGAGCATTGGATAGCGCCAATAATGCTCTTGGTTCTGGCCTCATTAACCCTCGGGATGGGGTCTATACTATCATTAATGGTGAAAAGCGTTAGGGGTGCCTCAAACCTAAGCACATCTCTAGGCTTAATGCTGGCTTTTATGACGGGCATATGGTTCCCAAGGGAGTGGTTCCCAGAGTGGATGCGCATATTAGCCGATTATAGTCCGGCGACATGGGCTGTGGATGCCATAAGAGATGTGATTATTTTTGAGGCTAGACTCATGGAAGTCATGCATTATGTTATTGGAGCCGTTTTAGCAGCGCTCGCAGTCCTAGCCGTTGGAGTGATGATTCATAGGAGGATGCTGAGGAAATATCTTGAAAGATAATAGACTTCATCAAATAGTAAATCTTACCGTAAATGTGCATAGCATAGGTTGATACCTTCTATCTTCAGAAATAGCCTCTCCCTACCCAATTATATTAGAAGCAGCAAGAGAGTCGAAGGAATATGTTATATGTGTGTTGGGAGAACGATATACTTATATGCTTGGTACTCTTTGAAACTGCATAAATGTATGGGAATACGTAGGGTGAGGGTTGGTCTTCTTAAAGCTACTCCTAAAAGATGGGATAAAGAGGCTAACTGGCTTACTATGGAGAGGCTTATTCGAGATGTAGCTCATCTTAAAATCGATATCGCTGTTACCCCCGAATGTTTTCTTGATGGATATGCTGTCGCAGAATGCCATGAAAGAAGCGGGATTGGTGAAGTAGATTGGGTTAAGAAGTTCATCGATATCGCTGAGGATGGGGAGAATGGAGCATATATACGTAAGTTAAGCTATCTTGCTCAAGAATTGGGAATTTACATTATCGTAGGGTTTACCGAGAAACTGGATGGTAAACTCTTTAACGCTGCTTACCTATTTAGTAGAGATGGCGCTGTTATAGGAAGGTATCGTAAGGTCAATATTTCTTCGCATGAAAGATTGGTATATTGCTCCGGGGATTCCTTACCAGTTTTCGATACTGTTTTCGGTAGGATCGGTATCCTCATATGTGCTGACCGTCGGTGGCCGGAGAATGTTCGAATTCTTGCACTTCAGGGAGCAGAAGTCATCTTTATACCTGCTTATGGTATGTGGCATGAGGCGAATACTATGTGGATGAGGACGCGATCTTATGAGAATGGTGTCTATATATGTTTCGCACATCCTAACATCGCTTTGATCACAAATCCTAAAGGGGACATCTCAGCAGAGCTAATATCTAATGTCGAAGATGTACTAGTTCACGATATAGATCTAGATCTTATAGATAGAACGCACATTAAGGAAAGGAGGCCTGACCTCTACAGTATCCTATGTAGAAATTTGAAATTTTGATTATCGAATTTTTACATATCGATAAAAGAGAAGATGGAATATTCTCTCAATATAATAATGTTATTTTTTCTATTATAATGAACAGGACTTAAGAATAAATATCTCCTCGATCAAAAGATTCTTAGAAGCTATAGATTGGAGGTGAGTGGAATGGAGCTCTTTAGCATATACATATTAAATCTTATCGTAACGATCGGTATGTTCATAGTTTTAATCTTTAGAGCATGGATAGAGTTGAAGCATTATAGGATTATGTGGGATGAATTGGAATGGAGGAGAACACGGCAGGTTGTAGGACGTATACTTAAGGTGGAGAAGGAGCTATTCTCGAAGGTGGAGGGTGGTGATGAGCTATATCGTCTCCTATGTAAGATTTTCGATATAGATGAGGAATAATATTAGAATGCAATGCTTAAATATCGTATACTGCTAATCTGCTTTGGTGTCCATATTGAAGATAGTGGATGTTAAGGTACGTGAATTTATCCTTCCTAAACCTAAAGCTCCATCTAAACCGTATTTTAATGCGATAATTATGCGTAGACCTAGTATGGATAGGGTGATCCGTATAACTCAGATAGAAACAGATGAGGGTATAACAGGTTTCTGGTTTGGAGGTAACCGTGAGATTATCGAGAAACGTATCAAACCTAAGCTATTGGGTGAGAATCCTCTCATGATTGAACGTATATGGCAGAAGATGTATATGGGTGGTGATAGGAAGCCTATACCTAAGGGTGATTATATAGTTGCTATGAGTTGTGTCGATAATGCTCTATGGGATCTAGCTGGTAAGATTCTCGGTCAGCCTGTATATAGACTTCTAGGTGGTTATAGTAATCGTGTTAGAGCTTATGCAGCTGGAGGATACTATATCGAGGGAGGATCTATAGAGGATCTTATCGAGGAGATGTCTAGATACGTAGATGAAGGCTTTACAGCTGTTAAGATGAAGGTTGGCGGTTGGAGATTTGGAGTAGATATGAAAACTGATATAGAGAGAGTTAAAGCTGTTAGAGAGGCTTTAGGAGATAGTATAGATATAATGTTGGATGCTAATAATGCTTGGAATGCTTATGAAGCTAAACGTTTCGCTAAGCTAGTAGAGACATATAATCCATACTGGTTTGAGGAGCCTGTACACCCAGATGATATAGATGGAAGTATAGAGGTAAAGATGTCGACTACGATCCCTATAGCTTCAGGCGAGAATGAGTTTACTAGATACGGTTTTAGGGATCTTATAGCTAGAAGAGCTGTGGATATAATACAGGCTGATCCTAACATAGCTGGAGGACTTACAGAAGTGCGGAAGATAGCTGCGATAGCTGCAGCATATCATATAGACTTCGCTCCGCATGGAAACTATGTAATAGGTAGTCATGCTGTAGCAGCATTTCCAAACGGTTTAATAGTAGAATGCTTCCCGAAGTCAAGTCCATATAGAGATTCGGATGTGCATGGACTTTATAAGGATCCGATAGAGATAAGGAATGGATGGATAGAAATACCGGATAAACCTGGTTTTGGTATAGAGATCGATGAACAGGTAGCTGAAAGATACGAGGTTAGAAAGAAGTAGGTTTAGCTATACGCTTCCTCTTTATCACAGCTTTAGTCCATCTACCATACTTTATCCATGCTAGAGAGAGGATCCCACCTATAAAGTTGCTTATAGCTAAGGATAGCCATGCTCCAAATGAACCCATACCCATACTGAATGCTAGTATATAGCCTAGTAGAACCCTTAGAATCCATAATCTAAATACCCCTATAAGCGTAGGTATTAACGTATGCCCAGAACCCCTACCGACGGATAAGGCTACCTGGAATAAACCGAAGAATGCTATAGATGGTAGTACCATCTGGAGGAATAACGCTGCTTCATTTATGATATCTACATCATCTGCAAATACATCTGCTAGAGTCCATCTAATAGGATATAGTATGATGGCACCTACATAGACACCTAGGAATACTACTAACGCTGATTTTAATGCTATCTCCCTAGCCCTCCCCTCCTTCTCAGCACCTAGATTCTGCCCTACCATAACGGCTGTCGCTCCTGTTAAACCCCATAGAGCAGCATCCGCTATATCCATTATTATAAATCCTATAGCGTATGCAGCAGATGCTATAACTCCAAGCATATTGATGATCCTCAACTGAAGTAGGAATGCAAACCCATTCATAGATCCCGTAGCTAGTATAGGTAGTCCTATACGCATAACTAGGCGTATCCACTCGATATCTATATTCCTCGTAAGCCTTATCTTAAATTCTGGATAATTCTTCATGAATATGTAGGCCATAGCCGATATAGAAATAATCTTACCCATGACATCCGTTGCAGCTGCACCTATAACACCGAGTCTAGGGAAGGGGCCTATACCTAGAACTAGGAATGGATCAAGTATAATGTTTACGGTTACGGCTACTATATTTATGAATGCAGGTCTTCTAGTATCACCTAGAGCCTGGAGGAGTGTAGTATAGGTTAATACTATATAGTTTAGGAATACATCTATCGATATAACGGCGGAGTAATCGAGGACATAGTTTAGCATCTCCTCAGGTGTGGATAGTATCGTGGTGAATATGTATCTTCTAAGACTGAATAGTAGCATACATAGGGATAGACCTGAAGCTACCGCTACAGTCATAAAGCGTGAAGCCTCATATGTAGCCTCTTTGAAGGATTTACTACCTATATACTGGGATACCATGCTTAGGTTAGCTGCATTCAAAGCGTTTAGGAGAGCTTGAAATAGCATAAGGATCGGCCGTGTCTGTCTCGGCGCGACTATACTAAGTTCGCTATAACTACTAAGCCAGTATGCATCCGCGACGTTATAGGCTATCGTAACAAGCTGATTGAGCATAGGAGGTATACCGAGCCATATAAGCGTACGTAGTATAGGTCCTTCAACTATCCTATCCCTATATCTACTTATCGTACGATACTCGCTATCGTCATCAGGGTTATCCGCCATACCTCTCCTTCTGCTCTAAGGGGTGTACTCCGGCTTATAAGAATTTATCGACTAAGCTTTAGTAATTCTATACGGTTCTCGGAGGGTTTATAGTCTCTTACCTAGTATTTCATCAAGTTTAAGATTCATCGTAAGATAGCTTACCGTAAAACCTAGAGACCTATATAGCGATAAAGCTGCTTTATTCCTCGGATCCACCTCAAGATATATTTCAGTTACTCCCTTAGCTTTGAGTCTATCTATAAGATCTAATAAGAGACACCTACCTATACCTCTACCTCTATAGTTTTCATCTACAACTAGGAACTCTATGAATCCATATCTCTCACACTCTATATTCTCCATAGACCCTATGACGTATCCTCCTCCAGCTCCGACTATCCTTCCATCAACTTCAGCTACCAGTATGATACCGCTTCTAGATATCTTTTTAAGGAAACGCTTAATTAACCTAGGCTTACTAGGCTTCCCCTCGAGGAATACTAGCTGTTTAAGAAGATCCACAACGGCATCGGCATCTCTATGCCTATATCTCCTTATGGTAAAGTTTAAGACTCAATTGCTCTCAACCATCATGATCTATCTATCCCACCTAGATCCTGTTAGAAATGGAAGCAGGGCTATATAAGGTTTTACACATCATAGGTAGCAACACCCCCATATACCCAGAATACTAATTAGGTTTAGGTTAGAAATATATAGCCGGAGCGTATAGACCATATCCTCGGGTGTAGGAGTGATGAAGATAGGCTGTACAGCATACTCCTATCGTAAACCTATCACAGACGGTAGGATGAAGCTTGAAGATTTCATAAAGATCTGTGGAAGCTATATGCTCGATGGTGTAGAACTTACAGGCTACTACTTCGAATCTACAGATAAAAGCTATCTTAAGAGGATTAAGAGGTTATGCCTAGATTATGGCTTAGATATATATGGCACAGCTACTAGGAGCGATTTCTGTAAGCCTTCTAGAGATGATAGGTTGAAGGAAGTGGAGCATGTTAAGCGTTGGGTAGATGTAGCATACATACTAGGAGCACCTACTCTGAGAGTATTCGCAGGTAGTATACCTCAAGGCTACAGCTTTGAAGAAGCTCTTGAATGGGTTGTGGAAGCTTTAAAGCTATGTGGATCTTATGGTGAGGAGTATGGTGTGGTAATAGCTATGGAGAATCATGGTGGAATAACATCCACCGTAGAACAGGTATCTAGAATACTCGATTCAGTAGGTTCTGAATGGGTTAGATTAACACTAGATCTAGGAAACTATAGAATAGATCCGTATAGAGAGATAGCTGAAAGCTTAAAGTATACTGTGAATATACATGCAAAATGCCATAAGCCTAGCCCTATAAGAGTGGACGAAGCAATAGATTATCCTAGGATAATACCGTTATTAAGGGAGCATGGATATAACGGGTATCTATCCATAGAGTATGAGGGTATTGCACCAGCTGAGGAAGCTGTACCGATAGTCGTAAATGGTTTAAGAAGACTTCTAGGTAGAGTAGAGTGAAAGTGAGGCATATAGTCGATTCCTAGCTTATTTTTCCTAGATAAAACATATTGTTAAGCACGATTTTCATCGCATATACTTAAGTATAGTATCTAGGTGGATTAGATAGGGTGTGAGTGTAAAGATAGATGTTTCTAACTCTTGGAGAATAGAGGTAGGTGTAGGACCGGCTGAGCATGGAGTCTACGTGGATGGATACCTATATCTCGCCCCTACCTTTAAGAGCGAATTTTGGAAGGTTGATCCTGAAACCGGAACTATACTCTACAAGTATAGTATGCCTGGCTATGTCTGGGGGGCCCCGTTAGTAGATAGATCTGGGCTTTATGGTGCATCGATGGGAGGCGATGTAGTAAAATTCGGATCTAACTATGATATCGTATGGAAGGTGAATACAGGTCTAGGTGATTTTATAGCTGAAGCCGTTATTGAAGCTTGGGGTAGATGCTTAGCAGTACAATATCCTAGAGGTATAGCCATCATAGATAAGGGTAGTGGGGAGATATTATGGATCGATGAATGGGTACCTGAAGTACCTAGAGGGCAGGAGCCGACGTTCGATTATGAAACAGGAATTCTATGGGTTTGCCGACCGACGTTAGAAAGTAACCTCGTAGCTTACGATATAGATGGTAGGAAGATTCATGTAATCGATCTACCCTCTCCACCGACTACCTATGCATGTCCACAGATATGGGCTGGCTACATCATGATAACGTGTAGGAGACATATAGTGGTTCTAGATAGAGGTTCTGGGAAGATTCTATGGGTGAGAGAATTTCCTAAGGTTATTTATGGAGGTAGAGAGCAGGATCCATTAGATGGTGGGCCTAGAACTCTAACGCATGATGGTAGAGCAGTTATATGGACGACTGACGGTGTCTTCATATGCTTCGATATAGTTGATGGTGAGGAAATTTGGCAGATCGATTTTAAACAACTCGGTTACACTTCCAGCGAATGTAGTGATCCATGGGGGTATGCTGGAGGAGTAGCTATCGATGGAGTCTTCATAATCCTTGGAAGAAATAATCTCCCAGAGGGTTCAGGGCCATTCTCCATCGATAGAAACCGGTTATTCATAATAGACTATAGATCAGGTGAGATATTGTATGCTTCTGAACCAGTTTATCAAATGGCATGTTGTTGTAAACCGATAGTAGCGAAGGGTAGAGTTATAATCGGGAGTTGGTATAAGGATTCAAAGGGTAGGACTTACCAGAACTTCTATAACTGCTGGAGGATTAAGCTATCGGATAATAGAAGGGAAAGAATCGTGCTAGATAGAGATTATACCTGGCTTGGAGGATCACATCATGGAGGATACTCAAAGGGCTGTCTACTAGGTATTGAAAGAAAATCTAGAAATAGTATTAATAGCTAGGAGATTTAACCCCCTCACCACTTAAATTTGATAAAGGAGATCGAAGAGGAATAGTTAGATATGGCGTTGGATAGATTGTATAGGAGAGAGTTTACGTTAGCCTTCATCCTATCAGCTTTACTTACGCTCGCCCTCTTCTATTCGACTTTTGAAATACCGGTAATTCTAGATAAGATACTCGTAGAGTACTTTCCTGAAGTCTTCTTTGATGTTGAAGCGATCGAGAAGGTACTTAGCATCTTAAGACCTATAGGATATACAGCTTTCACAGTAGTGGTTATTCTAATAATCTTAGGCTTTATCGTTAAGAAGATATCCCTGGCTTTCCTAGGCTCTATAGCTCTTTATATCCCTATATTTAGCTACTTCGCATTCGCAATGTTCTTCCTTACCGGCTTAGGAGTCTTAAGGTCTCTCTGGCTACCGATAATCGAGCTCTCCCCATCGATCCTAAAGTTAGGTAGCATAGTATATCTACCATTTAGCATTGTTCCATACGCACCTACAGTAGGGATGGTGATAGTATTCATAGGCCTCTCCATATTCTCCTTTAGTACGACTACATGGCTCTACGGAAGGTTTAGAAGCTATGAGCTAATGGACTTCTGGATATACAGGTATAGTAGACATCCACAGTATCTCGGATACATACTTTGGAGTTATGGTCTTCTAGTATTTGTAAGCTATAAAACCTATGTGAGAGGGGCATTTACAACCCCTCCAGCACTCCTATGGCTCATAATAACGATGATAGTGATAGGGGTAGCCTTATTAGAAGAGCTGAAGATGATTAAAAAGTATGGAGAAAGGTATGAAGAGTACCGTAGAAGAACCCCCTTCATGATCCCCCTACCTAAACCCCTAACCAAAATAATCACCTTACCAATGAAAATTGTTGGAGAATGCTTGAAAAATACGAAGGAAATAGTAGCTGTGATAATACTCTACACAACTATAATCATCGCTATATCATACATTACTACGTTAATCTTAGAGATCTAGTATAATTACCTAAAAACTGGTGAAATCGAAGTTTATATAACATAACTAGAAAATGAATTGAATGAGGGGCTCACATATTCTTCATTCGTATACGCAAAAATTATCCTGTCGGATTCATCAGAAGTTATAATTCCTATACTTTGCTTCTGTACTTATTCCATCTAATATTCTGCAGTTGGCGGAGCTGATACAAATATTTTTCCAAATACCTGTTTGACTCGTACATATACCTGCACATTTGTGAAATACCATGAGATTCCTCGATTATCCTTTCTTGAGCCTCATCCTCAATTGTACAAGCCTAGGTTCTGTTCCATCATTTTCAGCTCTCACTAAACAGGTAATTCCTCTTTCTAAATTTAACTCCAGTAAGATAGGATAGTAGAAATACTTCGACTTCGTATCCTTAATCGATTTCCCCATCAATTACTAGCACACTTAGAGGATCTTTATTTTTCTTCAGAAGTTTTAAAACTAATATCGAATCTACTTTCGGCAAAGTATCGATATCAAGGCCTTCCTATCTCAAACGTCTTATTGGAATAAGAGTAATCCAGAGCAAGTCATGTTCATGTAGCGTAATTTACTAACTCCTTATCTTTATAAAGATAAAATACGCACGTGCATCCGTAAACGCCTGGCAAGTAAGCTTCTTTTACTGAAGTTTTCAGATCAAGGATATTACTTAAATCTGAATATGGCTCCTTAAAATATCCTGTATTTCTTTTAAACTGTCTTTTCGATTCCGCCCACATCGCTTTTCTTAATATGAATACACTAAAACGTTATTCTCATAGACCTAAATATTGTGCTCATTGAGCTGGACTAGTAATTTTTCATCCTTTAAGATACTATTCGAAATACCTGTGATCTTTCATAGCAAACGTCTTTACTAGTTAAACATAAATTGTTAACAAACAAAATTCATAGAAGCAAAGCGGACCCGGCGGGATTTGAACCCGCGACCACCGGCTCCGAAGGCCGGTACGCTATCCTGGCTGCGCTACGGGTCCTTAATCTATCAGTTACTATGGGTTTCGTCTATATATTGCTTTATATTCGTGGTGTTATAGCTTTATCCTGCTTTACCTAGTCTATATTTTTGAGGGTTATCTTGGAATGCCGTATGTACTGAGGTTATTCGATCCATGGCGTAACCCTATGTGTACGTGTCCTCCTAAGTATAGTTTATCACCCTATACTGGATGCGGTCATATGTGTCGATATTGCTATATAACTTCTTATATAAGGGATGGGTTTAAACCTAGGGTTAAGGAGAACTTCATTTCTAAGCTTCTAATCGATCTCAGAAAGATCGATAGATCTATACCTATATCTATTTCTAATAGCTCTGATCCTTATACTCCTCAAGAGTATGGTTTGAAGATTACACGTGAAACTCTAAGAATACTAGCTTCTAGAGGTTTTAAGGTTATAGTTTTAACGAAATCGGATATGGTTGTTAGAGATATTGATATCCTACGTAGGGGTATGTTTACCGTTAGTATGACTGTAACGACTATAGATGATAGAATCGCTAGCGTTTTAGAACCGTATGCTCCACCACCGCTATCTAGGATTAAGGCTTTAGAGATGCTTACAAGTATGGGTATACCATGCTCTGCTAGGATAGATCCTATTATACCAGGGGTTAACGATGATCCTAGGAGTTTAGCTAAGCTCATCAGTAGGCTTGCAGAGATAGGTGTTAGACATATAGCCTCCTCGACGTACAAAGCTAAACCAGACAATTTTAGACGTATGATCGAAGCTCTACCTGAAAAATCGACGTTACTGAGGAGACTCTACTATGATGAAGGATATATAATTCATGGTGTACGATACCTTCCATCGAAGCTTAGATTAGACTATATGCGTATGGTTAAAGAGATCGTCGAATCATACGGGATGACATTCTCATCATGCCGTGAAGGATTTCGTGAGCTACAGAGTTCACCTACATGCGATGGAACACATCTTATACCATCAGAAAATCCTAGTAGATCGAGGATTAGCTTAGACGATTATGATGTAGATGGAATAGGATATGTTTCACCGTAGACTCTCTTAGCCCCACTCCTATATGCTTTAACCATAGCTTTAATATCCCCACCATACACTCTACGGCATTCATCTATGAGCTTAAGAGTTTTTCTAATACCATACTTTATGATTATACTCATAAGATTGCAGAGAATTCTATTCCTAGCTGAGAGTTTGAAGTATTCGTTCATAAGTATAGGCGTCCATCTTAAGTTATGCTCCCAGCATTCCAATATAAGCTCTGAATGTTTAAGGGTTAAATCTTCAAGTTTAAAAGACCTAACCTTATCCTCTAGAGATCCAGCTGCTACGAAGAATAATGGTACTATAATACTTTTGAAGGATCTAAGATTCCTTACAAGCTCTATACTATAATCTACATCTCTAGGCTCCTCGCCTGGAAGACCTATTATCATAGTGCCGCATGGAACCCAATTGTTATCTGAGAGTATCTGGAAAGCCTCTATGACGACATCAGGCCAATCCTCAGGTCTAAACGGTTTACACTTCCCCCTCATATGTATGGACATAATTCTAGGACTACCAGTTTCTATACCGGTCTGCCCGCTTATCCATTTATCCCTAGATAGGCCTAGAAGTGATGATAAATTCTCTATAAGTCTAGGTGTAGCTACCACTGTAGAGAGTGTGAAATGACTTATACTTACACTAGTAACACCAGGTTCAGAGAGTACTGATTTAAAGAGTTTCATAACGGCTTCAGGATTAGCTTCTATACCTTTAGCACCATACCTTAGAACATCCTCGCCATGTAGAAGCGGATTCCTACCACCCTTAACGGTAACCCTAACCTCTGCAAGTATATCCTCTATAGGTCTACACCTAAACTTTAGCATAGTAGGTACGCAGAAAGCGCATCCTCTACCACATCCTCTAGATATCTCGACTAAACCGCATACAGCTGGTCTTCTGATTATAGGCATCTCATCTACATCAACTACATCACCATACACGACGCTAGGGATATCATCTCCTTTAACAGCTTTCTCGAATAAAGGACCTACAACCTTCTCCCCCTCACCTATGACGACGCAATCGATACCAAACTTACTACGAATAGCTTCATCTTCAAGCTGCCATGCACCTGGCCCACCGACGATAACCTTAATGTTCCTTCGATACTTAACTAGAGTTTGATTCGCTAGAAGCTCCCTAAACTTTATAGCCATATAGGCTTCTCCACCTAGTATCTCCGTGAACGTAGTCGTAGCAGGACCTATACCTAAAGGATCGTTTTCAGATAAACCTACAACCCTAGTTGAATCCCCTATAAACCTATCTATATAATCTGGGTGAGCTACAGCTACCTCTTCCTCGCTGAAGCCGTAATCTAGAAGAGCAGCTTCTATCTTTCTTAAACCATAGCTAGTATAGAGTGGGGAGCCATTCTTATCTACCTTAACAGAATGACAGAATATGTTAAAATAAGCCCAATCAGGTATGACACCCTTAGGTATACATGCACTAAAACCCATAAATATGGCTCCACCATACTCACTCATTAGAGTCCTATCAGATGTAAGTATAATTTTATATCCTCCCAAGGATCATCACCATAGATTTAAGTAGAGTAAAGTTTAATCTCCTCCAAAACTATATATGAGAGGAATATTAATGTCTTTCGCTTCATTAAATCGGTCTATTAGAGTTGAGAAATCTTAAGCCTGAAATATTTAGGAAAAGAGTCGTAGTAGAGGGTTTCTACGAAGTAGAGGTTGACGAAGAATTCATAGAGAGTTTCCTTATAGAGCTTAGTAGAAACCTAGGTATGGAGATCATAGTTGGCCCTATAGTATTCTCACCCGATAGATACTCTAAGCTTCACCATGGTGTAGGCGGATACATGGCTTGGGTTGGATCGGGTGTTTCGATATACACTTGGAGAGAGCATAGATTCTTCACATTGGATGTATATAGCTGTATAGATTTCGATGTAGCTAGACTAGTATCCTATGTATCTTCTAAGCTTAGATGCAGCGATATCGTATGGTGTGAGGTAGGCTACGAAGATTAGATCTCATATCCACTACTCCATAGATTCTCAGCGTAAACCGCTGCTTCAGAGCCATATATACTCGAAGCTATCATAACACTATACTCATGATCTCTGTTTAAAGAATCTTCGGTCCAATCATGACTGCCTAGTAGTACATAGAATCTATCCACGACTAGTAGTCTACTATGCATAGCTCCGTCCGCATCAAGATGTATCCTCACAGGTATACCATACGATTTAAGCCTAGCTATAGTCTCAGGATATCTTAGACTCGTCTCTTTATCGAATAGGATTTTTACATCGACACCTTTAAGATATACGTATACTACCATATCTATTAGCTTATTGATACGGCAGCTTTCATCACTAGGTTTGTATTCAGCTAAATACATCAGGAGGTATACACTATTCTTCGCACTACATATCAATCTATATGCTTCCTCAAAATAGATTCTATCAGGTATGAATATAACTGATACGTTTATAGAATTTACCAGTTTACCATACTCGCTGTTAATGATATCTAAGGTTTTCTCTAGTTCTGAAATTCTTCTAGTTAACTCCAACCTAGCTTCCTCCATATAGGAGAGTTCCTCAGCCATATCCTCTAGGATCGATGCTAGCTTCATAATCTCGGGTTGAAGCTGGATGTATGAAAATATATACCCTAGGATTAGACCTAGTATCAGCATCAAAATAGATAGGGTTACATAGCCGTATCTATGCATAATGTTTCACCCTTCTATAAGCTTTAAAATCTTCTTCCCCCTTTCCTGAGGTATAATCTTTAGTTTAGCAGATGTAAATTCTTTATAGAATTCTCTACCCTCGAATAATCTATCTAGGAATACTGCTAGAGCCGATACCTCTGAATGAGGCTGAGATGTTACTGCTACGTTTAAATCTGCAAGCTTATAAACTATACCAGGAACCTTCTCAGATCCTACTATCACAAGTTTATCAGACGGATCCATCCTGATAGACTCGATAACATCTGGTAATGGAATACCATACATGGTTAAGTGTATTATTTTCCAACCACTTCTTTTATAATCCTCGATAACTCTACGCCAATCTCTCTCATACCTAATAGTGAAGGGTCCACCCCAAACCTCTACGATCTTAGATAGGGTACTTAAAACGTTTTGATCCATATCGCCTGATATTATGATTCCGTCAGCTCCGAAGGCTCTAGCAGCTAATCCTACATGGGTCGTTATCCTCTTATCCCTACTAATCCTGTGACCCATTCTCAGTACGTAAACCTTCAACTTTACGTTTAACCCCGCTTTCGGATACTCCTAATACATCAGCTACGGTTAAGTTGAACTCAGATTCACCTATTAACCTAGAAGCATATGCTCTAGGTGGGGTTGCCTCGAATAGACTTATCTTTAAAACCTTCTCAAGTCTCCTAGCTAAATCTGAATCTGGTTTAAGCTTTCCAGCTTCTATCCTCTGTATAACAGACGATTTCTCACCTATGATACGTGCTAGATCCTCTATCCTTAACCCCTGCTTCTCTCTAGCCTCCTTGATAACTCTACCATAATCTTGTCTCAATACCCTTGATTCAAGCTCCACAGATATATCATCCCTCCTTATATTAGAACTTGTACTCGGCTTAGATTTAGCCGTAGTATAATTCTTCTTAATTTCACGTAATACTCTAGCTTTAGCCTTAGAGGCGCATTCACTACAAACATCGATTAAAGCCCCCTCAATCTCTATCTTTACAGTTCTAGACGCTTTCCTACCACATAACTCACAGATAGGCATGCCAGTATAATACTCCCCAAACAGACAGATTTATCTTTTAGTATACGCGATGGTAAATAATATTTCGGTATGAGAACGTTATCGAGTAGAGATGCACGTAGATTGATGAAGCAGATGGGGTTGAAGGTTAGTGAACTCGCAGGGGTAAAGGAGGTAGTAATAAAGATGGAGGATAAGGAGATAATCATAGAGAATCCATCGGTATCTGTATTAGAGGTTTCAGGGCAGAGGGTATTCCAGATTCTAGGTTCAGCTAAGGAGAGGGTTATCGAGAGAACCTGTATAAAGATATCGGAGGAAGATGCGCAACTAATCGCTGCTCAGTTAAATGTGCCTTTAGAGGAGGCTATAGCAGCGTTAAAGGAGACTTCCGGAGATATAGCTGAAGCTATAATGCTTATACAATCACGTAGAAGAATATAGATCGCATATAGCTGTATACCATACCTGGTACTGGGTTAGGATAAGCATGCTACTCAGGATATAGACTAATATGTCGAGTAGATAATAGTCTATCCTCGGTATGGGTAGGATACGTGTAGCTACTATATGTCTAGCATCTAAGGGATACCCCACCGTCGAAGAGAATCGTAGGTATGTGTTGAAACTCGTAGATAGAATCTTGAAGGTTAAACCTGATTTAGTATGTCTTCCAGAAGCATTCACGACATTCACTATTAAAGGGTATAGATCTCTAGAAGAGCTTGCTGAAGAACTCGATGGGCCTACTATTAAGGTCTTCTCTAATAAAGCTATCGAGGGGGGCTGTTATATCATCTGCCCCATAATAACTATGCATGATGGTGCTCTCTGGAATTCAGCTGTGGTAATAGATAGATCTGGGGATGTCGTCGGTGTATACGATAAAGTTCACCCTGTAACTAGTACATACGATTACACCATCTTCGAAGATGGTGTAACACCGGGTAGAGATTACCCTGTATTCAATCTAGATTTCGGATGTATCGGTATACAGATATGCTTCGATATATGCTTCCCCGAAGGTTGGATTGAGCTAGCGCGTAAAGGAGCTAGGATGGTATTTTGGGTCTCAGCCTATAATGGGGGATTCCCTCTACAAGCCTATGCCTGTCTTAACAGGTATTATGTAGTATCATCTGTTCGTACAGATCGATCTATGATAATAGATCCGTGCGGACGCATACTAGCAGAGACGGACTCCATGATGAATATAGCATACTACGATTTAAGCTTAGATTATATGGTATGCCATTACGACTTCAACTATAGTATCCCAGACCTTATACTAGAGAAGTATAGCGATAGAATTAGGGTTAGATCGTATAGAGACGATGCTCTATTTATAGTCGAGTGTATGGATGAAGGATTAAGGATAGAGGATATCCAGAAGGAATTTAACTTCGAAAGCTTTCAACAGTATATCGATAGGCATAGATACGCGTATAGATGCATCCATGAGGGTATAACCCCTCAACCTCAGAAAGCAGCTCACGGATTCAGACCTCAGTATCAGAAATGGCTTTAATAGAGCGAAAAATTGATAACCACCCCTTCACGTAGTAGAATATCGAGAGCGGTGGTGGTCTAGTCTGGTTAGGATAGGGGCCCCCCAAGCCCCTGATCGCGGGTTCAAATCCCGCCCACCGCATCAGATTTTAGGGTGATCTATATAGAGATGAAGCATAATTCTAGCTTCCCTATCTCGTCGGTTCTAGTTAAACCAGTCTCAGCTGATTGTAATCTTTCATGTACCTACTGCTTCTACCTATCTAAAGCTAGCCTATACCCCGAAGTTGAGGTTCATAGGATGGATGATGAAGTTTTAATGAAGCTTATGGCTCAAATCTTCTCTATACCTAGTGAGACTATATCATTCTGTTGGCAGGGTGGTGAACCAACTCTAGCTGGTATAGATTTCTATAGGAGAGCTCTGCGATACCAGCATATGTTTAAGTCATCATTCCAAATCGTAGAGAATAGTCTGCAAACGAATGGTACACTCATAGATGATGATTGGGCTAGATTCCTATCTAGATATGATTTTCTAGTAGGTATAAGTCTCGATGGACCTAGAGAGGTGCATGATCGTTATCGTAGGAATCGTGGAGGGTTAGGCTCCTATGAATCCGTTATTAGATGTATAGATACATTGCGTAGATACTCTGTGAAATTCAATATACTGACTGTAGTGAATAATCTGAATGTTAGGGATCCTAAGGGGCTATACAGATTTATGGTGGATATGGGTTTCAAGTATCTTCAATTCATACCGTGTGTGGAGAAGGATCATGATGGAAGGATAGCAGATTACTCGATAACACCGGAGGATTACGGTAGATTCCTATGCGAGTTATTCGATGAATGGTTTAACGATGGTAATCCTGAAACCTATGTTAGGGATTTCGAAGATCTGCTTATATCCTATGTACTAGGTGATACACCCAGCTGTGTATTCGGGCATAGATGTGGTAGATACATTGTAGTAGAGTATAATGGAGATGTATATCCATGCGATTTCTACGTCGATCGTAGATGGTTATTAGGGAATATAATGGAGGATAATCTAGAAGATATAGTTACAAGTGAGAAATTCATCGAATTTGCATCTATGAAAGATAAGCTTAGAGAACTGTGCAAAGACTGCATATGGTTAAGGTATTGTAATACTGGGTGTCCTAGACATTGGGAGGTTAGAAACTATTCTGAAAACTATCTTTGTAAATCCTATAGAATGTTTTTTGAGCATTCTCATGATAAATTTGTTTTACTCAAGAATTCTATCGAATCTAGTGGAAGTATAAGGTAATTTAGGCTATATAGGGAACGGGTCCATTTCATGCGGCTCATATGATCTAGGTGGGGTAACCTTAGCATCTAATGGAGGTGGGATATAGCCTTGAATTAATAGTTGATCACATGTCTCCTTCATCCAGTTATGAAGCTTAGAACGTAGATACCTCAATATATCGCTATAATCTGGATCATTAGCTAAGTTAAGCCTCTCTATTGGATCTTTATCTAAGTCGAACAGCATCTCGATAGGCCGTATCCTATCGAAATATCCATATTTACGAGCAACTTCCTTAGATGGGCTTGGATCTACGTTAGGTGGAAACAAGTATGGCCGCCATTCGAAGCTCCTTATATACTTATATCGATCTGTTCTAACACCTCTAATGGGATCATAAGCTGCATGATATGTAAGCTCTAAGTAGACTTCGCTATGTATCCTATCAGTTTCACCTTTTATTATTGGGAGTATACTCCTGCCATGAATATCTGATGGTATAGGTATACCGCATACATCTAATATCGTAGGCATTATATCTATATTCGATAGGAGAGCATCGATTCTCCTACCCCCACAGAATGGTTCAGGTCCACGTATTATCAGAGCTACTTCTATTCCAGGATCGAAGAGTGTTGCTTTAGCTCCTGGGAAAGCTATACCATGATCCGTGGTATATACGAGTATCGTATCTTCGCATAATCCTGTATTCTCTAAAGTATCAAGTATACAACCTATACTCTCATCCATCCTACTGACGAGTAGGTTTAACCCACCGATATCTCTCCTAACATCAGGCTCATCAGGCAGATAGGGTAAAGGCTCTATGCTATCTATAGGCCCATCATATCCGGGGAATGGTCTATGGGTTTCAGAGAATCCTACCATAGCGAAGAACGGCTTTTCAGGCTTAGATTTCAGAAATTCAAGTAATAGAGGTGTGACATCGATGCACGAGTAGCTCTTACCCTTCACTATATTCTTATATCCTAGAAGACGTGGATCTGGGGATTCGTGTTGGAAGCCGAACAGGTATGTTTGATAACCATTCTCAGCGAGTATAGTTGGTAGAAGTTTACATGTGCTAAGTTTAAAGCCTCTATGCGTCAAACCTATTAATCCATGGTTATGCGGATACAGCCCTGTCAATATAGATGCACGACTAGGACTACACTGTGGGGCTGTACAGTATACGTTAGTGAAGAGCACCCCATCCCTCGCCATCCTATCAAAGTTTGGTGTATCGACACGTACTCCATAACATCCTAGATGCCTACCAGTATCATGGGATACAATCATCAATATATTCGGTCTACCCATATCAAACGGTACTTTTTAATAAATCGTAGCAAATTAAGCATTACTTCCCTACCACAAATACCGTCATCTACATTTCAGCATTGATAGTTTACCATAACCATTTATCTTAAATCAAAATAACATACGAATAGGCTTAATCGAAAGATTGAAAGTTCAAACATGATTAGGAGGTATAGCTGCTGGATTGAATACAATCCATTACTTTCTACACATAGGTTAGTAAAATCTATGAACTACGTAATCTTCCAATCTAAACCTAGGATCCACCAGAATCTTCTGCAACTTCAAGTATCGTCGGAACCATATTTATGTGTGATACAGGATGGTAGAATATGCTATTCCTAGACATACTGTCAAACAATCTTACGATTAATAGTATCCTCTTAATCCTCTCATACATTGCCTGCCTTAGGGATAAATCCATGAGCTCAACCTTTCCCCACCATCCTCGTATTTACGCTTATAGATGATAGGTATCATGCAACCTATTTTATGGTATATCAACCTGTCATATCATGATTGAAATAAAAGATAGGAGGTACTGTTGTATAGTCTCAGCTAGTATCGAACTACTATATCCATCATACATCTAGTGTAGCTACTTCGTTTAGGTTACTCAAACTATTCATTTTAATTCTTCCATCAGATATCGTATATAATAGATCGTCTATGTATATAGCTCTGTTTATGAAGAACTCACTATACATCCATAACCCCCCATCCTTCTTGCCGTCAGGTTTAACGTTATCGATATGTGTTACCTTGCCTATACAGTCTATACCTTTATCAGATATCTTCAACACGTATACACCCTGCCATACAGGCTCCCCATATGCATATGGTGGAGGAACCCCACCGTATAGTTCTAGATTTATCTTCGCTTCTAAGATAGGCAGTACTATCATGCTATTCCTATAGTCTACGAGTAGAGCTTTATGATCCCTCAATACTGGCGTATCCGTCCCTCTATCACCTATTACATACTTACCAGCCTCCATAGGATTTGATACATTCCTAACATCGAATAGCGATATCTTAACACCTTGATACCAAGCGAAATCCCCCTCCTCAGCTTCTACCGTCTCCTTACCTATACCGATCAGATAGCCTTCACCATATGGGTGTAGGTAATCTGAGTAGCCCGGTATCTTTAGGTATCCTAGAACTCTAGGATTAGCTGGATCTGATAGATCTATCACGAATAGAGGGTCGACCTTCTTGAAGGTTACTAGATAGCATCTATCTTCTATAAATCTAGCTGAATGCATATTCTCACCTGGAGCTAAACCTTCCAGTCTCCCTACGATACTCATATCTTCTACCTTGGCTACATATACGTTAGTGGAGAGTTCGATCCTACCTATACTCGGCCGTGCCATGATCCTAACGATGCTCTGAGTGGATGTAGCTACTCTAAAATAGCCGTTATATTCATCCATAGAAAATTGGTTTAAGACTATACCTGGGACTTCTAAGAAGGCTTTCGCTTCGAGTTTAAGTCCATTCATAGCTATCCTATAGATGGATGAAGAAGCTTCCTCACCCCATTTAGGTATAGCTAGGTATATGTTCTCTCTCGAGACGTATACAGCTCCAGCATAGCCTACGAGGAGGCTCTTAACGCTATACTCGCCCCTATCTATGTTTACCGCTAATATATTTGTGTAAGAGTATGGACCCATACTATCTTCAACATAAATTATATTCCCCGGATCTACCTGAATACATACATTACCTACTTCGAGCTTAGGTATAGCTACCTCATCGTTAGGTCTGTATACCTGCTGCGTCGTGAATACGTACACATAGTTTCCTATCATCCTCGAAGATACATAGCTCCCATCTATCCTGAAGCTCGATAGAATCTTGATATCCCTTAGATCTTTCAGATCATATACTGTAACCTCTGTCACGGTCTCCTCCCATATGATCGAATATACATTACCTACCGTCGATCTTCCATAGATACCAGTTTCCTTACTACTATTAACTATTCTTTCTATGATCCTAGCATTCGATGATATAACTACTATTCTATTCGGAGCTATGAATAGACCTTGTGGAGATCCGTTCGTTTTAATCTTAGCTTCGATCCTAGCTTCCTCAGGTGGATAAGCTCTAACTATAACTATACTCCCCTTACATATCGCGTATATATATCTTCCATCAGTCTTAACGATATCTGCTTCATCCACACCTTCAACTTGGACATTAGTAGTAGAGTATTCGACTGCAGGTTTAAGAGCATAGGCTTTAGCAGTAAAGGCTTCTAGCAAAACTCCGCCGCGTAGTGTGTAGAAGATTGTTTCGACGCTTCTCTTAGCCCTTATATACTCTTCCAGTTCTCTATACGATCTGAAGCTTCTAAGTATACTAGATATATGCTCGCTAGTCAGATTCTCCGCGATACTTTCATAGTACATAAATGCATAGATCGTCTGCAAGAGTGTAGCAGCTACTGTTATAGCTACTAGTGTTAAGGCTAGCTTTCCATTCATAGCGCTCGATACTATAGTATGGGTGTCCTAGTATATCGCTCTAACTTTTCGATTTATATTTCTATAAGTTTGAATTAGTATACTAGGGTGTTTATGAGTTGCTGATAATAGATGCTCATATGCATATAGAGTATGAGGATCCAGACCTGATATATACTATGGAGATCGAAGCTGGTGTGGATAGAGCTATAATATGGTCTATATGGAATCCATCTAGAGAATCGAACGATCTAACGTTAAAAGCCTACGAAAAGCATCCTGGATTCTTTATCCCATTCGGTCATGTGAGACCTTCAGATCCATATTGGAGAATGGAGCTTAAAAGGATAGTCGAGGATCTAGGATGGAGGGGGTTGAAGCTGCATCTAGGCGAGTTTACAGTCGGTCATGTTCAGAGGATTAGCGATCTATCCTATAGATACTTTAGAGGTGTAGATGTAGAAGCTTTATTCGAAGTAGTAGGTGAAGCTCAAGACTACGGTCTAGTAGTAGTCGTAGATGTATCTGGTAGGTATGATATAGCTGAGGAGTTAGTTAAACAGTTTAAGAAGAGGCCTATAATAATACCTCATCTCGGTGGGGATTCACGATTATTGGAGAGCTTCTGTAAACTTGCTAGATCCTATGAGCATGTATATCTAGATACATCTTTTATACATGTATATAGGATTCTATCTGAAGCTGTAGTCTTAGCTGGAGCGGATAAGCTTATATGGGGTTCAGATGGTTATTGGATGCATCCGCTAGTAGAATTTACGAAGATACGAGTGTTGAAGCTTAAGAAGGAGGATGAAGAAAAGATATTAGGAGGGAATATATCGAAGATTCTCGAAGGCTAGACTACGTATCTCACGATAATGTTTAACAACTCTCCTCTATCTACATCATATATCCCTTTATCTGTTATTCTAGCGTGAGGTATAACTGGTAGGGCTAGTAGCGATATCATCGGTATCGGGTATGGATCTATTATACCTAAGCTATATTCAGCTTCCCTGAATTTACGTAGCTCGTTAGCTACTATGGATAGAGGCTCATCCGACATGAGTCCTGCTATAGGTAGTCTAACCATAGCTAAAATCTCTCCATCTCTAACGGCTATATATCCACCCTGGATCTCTCTAAGCTTATCTACCGCGAATACTATATCATCTAGCTTCCTTCCTGCAACCACTATATTATGAGAATCGTGTGCTACGGTAGATGCTATTGCCCCCTCTCTTAAACCTAGTCCATCTACAAACCCTACGGTTAACCCCCCACTCCTTCCATGTCTCTCCACTACGGCTATATACGCATATCTTCCAGGATCGACTACCCCATACTCAACCCTGAGCTTATCTATGAATATCTCTGTCTCCAATCCTTTAACTCTTAATATCCTAGCTTCTGCATAGCCATCTATAATCGGAGCTTTAATCTTAAAGTCGTCGATAGTGAGTTTACCGATCTTAACAGTGTTCAATGCATCGCTAGGCAACGACCTAGACTCTATAGGTACTATAAGTCTTCCATCATCTACTATAAGTCTTCCATCGGTATAAACCATCTTAACCTTAAACTTCTCTAAATCCTCTAATACAACTATATCTGCTATCCTACCTGGAGCGATAGCTCCTAGATCTTCTAATCTAAGATGGGATGCAGGTCTAATCGTAGCAGCTTGTATAGCTTCTACAGGATCTAGACCTAGCTCTATAGCTCTACGTATGAGAGCATCCATATGCCCTTCAAATTCAAGTATATCCGGCGGCGTATCATCTGTAGCTAGTAGTAGCCTACTCCTATCTGGTATACGTTTGAATCCTTCTACGAACCCCCTAGATTCTAGTAGGTATCGTCGAATCTTAACGTATAACCCTCGTCTAACCTTCTCTAATGCCTCCTCGAACGAGAATACTTCGTGATCGGCGCTTATACCCGTAGATATGTATCCATCTAGTAGTCTACCGGATAGTAGAGGTGCATGTCCATCTATAACTTTACCATACGCTCTCCCAACCTTAACTATATCTACAATCCTTCTATCTAGCTTTAGTAAGCCTAGGTAATCCATAACCTCCCCTAATCCTATAGCATAACCTTCACGTAGCATGGAAGCTATATCTCCAGCATATACTTCAGCACCAGCCGTCTCTACACCTATAACCGATGGTATACATGTAGGTATCCAGAGGTATACCTTTAAGGGTAGGCTACGACTGAGTTCAGCCATAATCTCTACTCCACGAGTACCTAGGACGTTAGCTATCTCGTGTGGATCAGCCGCTATACATGTAACACCCCTAGGTAGGATAGCTTCAGCTAGCCTTCTAGGTGTAACCATGCTACTCTCTACATGTATATGGGAGTCTATGAAGCCTGGCGATACATACCTCCCTTTAAGATCTATACGCTCTACAGCTCTAACATCCTCTACGATCTTCTCCGCTATGTATGCTATCCTATCCTTGTAGACTCCTATAGAAGCTTCATGAATCTCGCCTGTCAATACGTTGATTAAACGACAGTTTTCCAGTAGTAGCGTAGCATTCCTCTCACCTCTACATACCTCTATAAGTTCTTCTATGGTAGCCTTCCAGTAGCTCATGTAAACCGCCTCTGGGATTGTCTAACCCTATAATCCTAACTCTCCAGCTATATTTTTCATAGATTGAAGCGATATATCAATAAATTCTTCGAGCTTTAATCCTAGTTTTTCACAGAAGAGTATACGGCTCCTATCAACCCCACGAGCAAAATCCTTAGATTTAAACTTACTCATAACACTATTAACTTTAACTTCCTCTAACTTTTTATGCGGCATAACTAAGGCTACAGCTACTATCAAACCTGATATAGCGTCTGCAGCTATGAGAGCTTTACTAAGCCTACTATCTGGATTTACACCTGTATGCTCATAGTTATGTGCTTTTATAGCTTCTAGAGCTTCCTGTGGAAGTATACCTTCAAGAATCCTAGAAGATTCCAATCCATGTCTATCCAAGTCTCCTCTAACGATCGTATAGTCTATATCGTGTAGGAGTCCTGTTAACCCCCATAAATCCTCATCTTCACCTAGACGGCTAGCTAACCCCCTCATAACAGCTTCGACAGCTATCATATGCTTAATGTATCGCTCATCAGATACGTAGCGTCTTAGTAGACTGATAGCTTCTCCTCTACTTATTATAGGCTTGCTCACTCCACAGGTATCCTCCATCTGGTAGTAGGTTTAGCTTTACGTATGGTTATAGAGAGTATCCCATCACAGTACGATGCTTTAACACCCTCTGCTACTATATCCGATGGTACCTCTATCCTCCTGTAGAACCCCCTTCCACCCCTTTCCCTCACTATGTATTTACGCTTCCCCTCTTCAGAAGGGTATTCAGCTTTAACTTCTACTATTCTCCCCTCGACTCGAATATCTATCTTATCCTTGGGTATGCCAGGCATTTCTAATCTAATTACGTATCCCTCATCCGTATCCTCTATGTCGGTTAAAGCTCTGCGATAACCCTCCTCTGTATATAGGAATCTATCTGCTACATTCCTAAAGGCTCTCTCGATCTCCTTTCTAACCTCTTCGCTTATCCGGCTTATCTCATCGAATATGGACATAGCTGGAGACGCCTCAAAGTATTTCAGTCATAGCTAGTGATACATAAAGATTGATATGTCAAGGAGTCTACGCTCTAGTTTCTGATAATCTATATATATCTATGTATCGAATTTTCATCTATATAGATAGTCTTATCTTTCAGTCTATTATCCTAAATTTACTTTCCGTGAAGAATAGATCTCTAAAGATTATGGCGGTAGCCGTAAACGCTTCACTCTACGCAGTTCTAGGCTATTTCACATACTTTGGTATCTTCGTTGGAGGTGTTAGATTCTGGCCTGCAGTGATAGTTCCAGGCGTATTCTCTTTAGTATTCGATTGTGTAGTCGGAGGTTTAGGTGCTGCTATAGGTATATTCGTAAGTGATGTTATAATCCATGGGGATCCGTTTCTAAGCTTAACCGTGGGTGTACCAGCTAACTTTATAGGATTTTATATAATCGGGAGATTTGCATCTTCAAGATCTAGGAGTGGTATACTTCTAGGTGTGATAGCATTCCCTATAGCTCTATCTATACTGATGATCTCGCTCTACGTATACGGGTTAACCGATATTTCATCCTCGATTACTGGTATAGCGTTGAGTTTAGCCTGCCCAGCTACATATTTCCTAGCTTCTAGATATCTTAGGGGATGGGAGAACTATATACTAGCGGCTATAGCAGGTTTGGGTGTAGGTAGTTTAATTATAGGGTTAGGTGTATGGGGGTATAGTCAGTTATTCGTTATGCCTAAGATACTAGGTATAAATGCTCCTCTACCACTGTATATGAGTATAGTAATAACGGCTTGGACATTCCTATCCGAGATACCATTCCTTATATTTCTAGTTCCTCCTATAGTTAAAGCTGTGGGTGGGGTTTTCCCATGGCTAGGTGTTGCTAGATGAAGCTGTATCTAGGGGTTGATATAGGTAGTAGTATAACTAAGGCTGTAGCAGTAGAGGATGGTGTTATAGTAGGGTTTACATCGATTACTACGATGGATCCTATAGCTGCAGCTTCAGGTGCGGTAGGTAAGCTCCTAGCTGAACATAGGTATAGACTTGAGGATATAGTGAGTATAGCTGTTACAGGTGGTGGAGCTAGATTCTTGAAGGTTAGAGAGTTATTCGGGATACCTTTAGTACTTGTGGATGAGGTGGAGGCTATAGGTCTCGGTGGTATAGCGCTTACAGGTAAGGGGAGGGCTCTAGTTGTTAGTATGGGTACTGGTACCGCTATGGTTGTAGTAGAGGATTACGGTAGGAGTATAAGGCATATAGGTGGTACAGGTGTAGGTGGGGGAACCCTCCTAGGTTTGGGTAGGTTACTCTTGAATAAGCATAGTGTGGAAGTATTGGAGAATCTAGCTGAGAGGGGTGATCCGAGTAGAGTCGATCTTACAGTCTTCGATATAGCTGGGGGACCTGTAGGCGTAGTACCAGGTGAAGCTACGGCTTCGAATTTCGGTAAGATAAGTGATGAAGCTAGGGATGAAGATATAGCTGCAGCTCTATTCAACCTTATAGGGCAGGTTGTAGGTGTTTTAGCGGTATTTGCTTCAAAAGCGTACGGTATGGAGAGGGATATAGTAGCTGTAGGTAAGCTTGCATCATCTAAGCTTATCGTTAAAGCTATGAAGAGTGTAGCGTCGATATTCGGTGTAGAAATATACTTTCCAGATAATGGAGGGTATTGTACAGCATTAGGTGCGGCTTATAAGTTAGCTAGACGGTAGCTTCTATCCGAAATCTTTTTACACACCCCTCGATTCTAGGAGAGTTAGGGATAGAGTTTGAGTAGTGATATTGGGATAATATACGAGTGTGTGAGGTGTGGTCATAGGGTATCATCTGAAGAGCTTAAACTATACGATGATGTAAGGTGTAGTAGATGTGGTTATAAGGTTTTGAAGAAGATTAGGCCGCCAATAGTTAAGAGAGTTAAGGCTGAGTAATTTAGTCTAGGGCTTCTAGGATGCATCTCTACTATCGGATGGTAGGCTACTAGACGTATAGTCTCTATAATATGGGTGGTAGGCTCTCCATCGGTATAACCCTCCGGTTGGGGATGGTGCATCCGATGTCCATCCTAAAGATTGTTGATTACCGTGGAGGAGTCTTGGTAATGTATAGGGGTTTAGGTATTCTTCTAGATCCGTCAGTCTATCCGAGTTTAGGTAATCGTATCGAGTATTACGCGTTTATAAGTCATGCGCATACAGACCATTCTAGAGGTTTAAGTATATCATCGTTTAGGAGGTATGCTACTTACGAGACTATCGCTCTATGTAGAGCTAGAGGTCAGAGTGTAGGTGGGGTTTATAGTTTAAGGTATGGGGATACTGTATCCCTACCATATGGTGTATGTGTAGAAGTACTTAACGCTGGGCATATACTCGGTTCGGCTATGTTTAGGATCGAGACTCCTGAAGCGACCATACTATATACGGGTGATTTTAATACTGTTAGAAGCTTTACAGTTGAATCTGCTGATAAGGTTGAATGCGATATAGCTATCGTAGAATCGACTTATGGTTCTCCAAACTTCATACTTCCACCTAGGGGTAGGGTATACATGGATCTTATATCATGGATAGTTAGATGTCTACACGACGGGTATACACCGGTAATTCAGACAGATGCATTGGGGAATAGCCAGGAGTTGAATATAGCGATTAATAAGCTTACGAATATCAGGGTTTATATACATCCACGTATAGCTAGGTATAATCGGATATATGGGGAGTATGGCTGCCAGTTAGAGTATAACGTATCTAGAGGCGAGGTTTCTGATGGGGTATACATAGTTCCTAAGGATGTATCTCCGGATAATCCTAGATCTAGGGTTGGCTTCGCATCAGGTTGGGCTTTAAGATTCTCTGATGATAGATACCCCATCCCGTTCTCCGATCACGCTGATTTCAAATCTATCGTAGAGTATGTAGAGGAGATAAAACCTAGAAGGGTATATACGTTTCATGGAGGTATATACGATAGAGTGCTAGCGAAGGAGCTTAGGGATAGGATTAGCGTAGAGGCATCACCTCTACCAGACTATATAGAATAGATTGCTTGGGAAACATATATCTCCACCACTAGATAATCTAACGGTATTCGGTGTTGAGATTGAAGATATATCAGGAGATCGCTACATTCAAGACTAGGGGTGAAGGTGACTTCGTAGATATAACCAGTATAATCGAATCCATCGTATCACGTTCTGGTATAAGGAATGGGTTGATAAACGTGTTTGCGCCACATGCTACAGGTGTTATAGGAGTTACAGAGTATGATCCAAACCTTCTAAAGGATATATGGGATATACTGAATACTTTGATACCTAAGAGTAGGGGTTATAGACACCCGGAGAATGCTCATTCGCATATAAGATCCCTATTCCTCTCGCCTTCGAAAACCTTTCCACTTATAGATGGGAGGATAGCGTTAGGAACTTGGCAAACGATATTCTTTATAGAAGTCGATACTACACCTAGGACTAGGAAGATAATCGTACAGGTGATAGGGGAATAGGAGGATAGGCTGGGTTAAGCAGATCCTCTAGTCGAAGGTATTCTTTAGCTTACTGGTTTAATCTAGGATTCTCCCAGTATCACCATCGGATAATATTAGTTCTAAAGGTAGATGCTTTAATGAATACTTCTACCGAACCTCAGCAGATCGTTGAGCATGGAAGAATGCATGATAATACCACCCACCCTTTAGAAGTATCCTAGCAGATTCTAGATCCTCCTCAGCTTCTCTAAGCCAATCCTCAACCCTACTCATAAGTTTTTTAAAAAACTCTGATTTCCCACTAGTATGTAGCTAACCTCTGGAAAAATACTCAATCCTAGTAGGCCTCCTATCTACGATACCAGCTATAATCTAACCCTAAACAATGATATTTATTCTACTATAAACTTAGAGAGATAATCACTACTAGAACAGCATATCTATATCCCAAACTGATAGAATACATACAGGCTATACACTAGTACAACTGGAAATACTAAAAACTTAAATCCCCCTATCCACCATAAAGACAACCGTAGACTACTAAGCCCGGGTAGCTCAGCCTGGGAGAGCGCCCGGCTGAAGACCGGGTTGTCGCCGGTTCAAATCCGGCCCCGGGCACCAATACCTCTAGTTCTAGTGTCTTACACATAGCCTCTCCTTTTAAGTCTTCGAGTACAGAGTTTATTGTGGCTGCAGATATACATGACGTGATAAGAGGCTTGAGGCTGCCAGGACTGTTAGGCATGAGTGCCTAAAAAGGTATGGCTAGACATCCCTCCTCAATCTGGCTCTTTCAGCAAGTCTCTTCATAAGCTTCCTGAAATAGTGGTAGATCATCGCCTCGCTTTTAGAGTTGCTGCTTAGCGTCATCCACGACGACGCGTCTAGATGATGCCTCCTAGAATGCTTCATCAGCCAGTCTAGTAGGAGCCTATGGCTTGCTACTAGCGGAATCCCTTTTGACACCAGTCTTGCCGTATACAGATATTAGGCAGTAGCTGCCTCGAATAGGACTGATATCAGCGTCCTATCACACTCATTCTCAGCAGTATACGATAGGTTTCGACTAGCTAGATAATGGAATATGTTATAAAACTGGTAACAGTATAGGTAACTTATAGATACCTATATTCTCGAATATAATCAAACCATCTCCTAATAAACGGCCACGCCCCATCCTTATAGTATCTATGCCCCCCTTCGCCTA
>Ga0209080_1000052_pt1 | contig 90384 bp, 91 predicted proteins | sample JNZ110809AmetaG_FD_184123 | JGI IMG/M metagenome (GOLD analysis project Ga0209080, IMG submission 184123) | Hot spring microbial communities from Jinze hot spring, China to study Microbial Dark Matter (Phase II) - JNZ 110809A (SPAdes) (version 3) ...
GGATTCATTAGCATCCCTCTCCTTAAAGAAAAGCCTTGTCTCCCCCATTGTCTGAACATTAAGTGGTCTCACCTTAACTATTACTGGAAAGTTCTTCACCACGTCGCCCAGCACTAAGCAATAGTGTGGCGGCAAGTCTCTAACTATCGAAACCAGTGTTTCTGCATCAACCTTAGCGGCTCTAGAAATGAATTCCAGATCATGCTCGTTCACGAAGTTAAAAATAAATATGTTGTCTGCCTGCCGATAAATGCTCTCTTTAATAGTGTTCGGCTGGTTTGTTATGAAAGTTGTGAATATTCCAAAGTGTCTCATTCTCGTGACTATGTCATCCCAATAAGTCTCCCTAAGATATAGATGCGCCTCTTCAGCGAAGAGAAAAATTGGCATTATCCTCCTCTGAAACAATAAGTCTTGAAGCTTGGCAAGAATATACTCCACAATAATCTGTCTCTCTATTGGTGCAGAGCCACTTAAGTCTATGACTAATGCACCCCCCTCCTCCTCAACCTCTTGGAGCAACTCTTCAAAACCAATAGCTTCCTCCAAATTATCCGTAAAGAAGCCTGTGTGGAGGAGGGTATGGTAGCGGGAGAATAGCGCATCTTTAACCTGTTGATTACACTGCCACCTTCTTATAGCCTCACCGATCTCGTGTAGTGATAGCATTTTTCGTTCCTCAAGGAAATGCCAGATATGTTTGAACTCGCGGGCCGATGTTCCAGGAAGGTTGAGCGCATATACAAGTATCCTCATCATTACAGATAGACCAGTTTGGTGTAGTGTTACCTTGAAGTTCTCTCTTGGAACAAGAACATGAATCCTATTATAAAACTCATTCTTCTCCCCATTAGAGTTCAATCCAAGATTCCTGTATTCACCGTTTATATCTAGGATGATGACTGTTGCACCATGTTTAACTAAGCCTAAAACTAGGAGCTTTGAGAGATGTGATTTTCCAACACCTTTCCTACCGGTAATAATGTTGAGTTTACCATCCAGATTTGAGGCATCTATTACTACTGGGCTCATCTCAGGGGTTTCTCCAAGACTTATGGGATACGCCCCCACAATACTCGCCATCTCAAGTAGCCGTTCTACTGGAAGCCTATATATTGCCGAGTGGATTCTAGAGGGAAGCCATGATGTATCCGAGACTATTTTGTTATCCCTTACTGTCCCATGAATCTTGCATATTAAGAGGCGTGCATCTTGGACATAGAGTATGTGAGAAGTTATATCGAATGGGTCTATATCCTCCCCTCTCGGATCATCTATAAGCGGCTCACGCAACAGTTCCTCCATTATACCGGGGACATTTGCGAACTGTATGTCAATAACCTGAACTATAAGCGACTTACCAGCCCTTTTATCCTCAATCAGTAAATAGCATCCCTTTTCCACATCCTCGTCTGGAAAACTTATGATATGTACTGTACTTCCAGTCTTCTTATAGAGACGCATAAAAGTCAGTCCCCAGCGCCGCCGGTCCCAAACGGCCCGAAGAGAACTCTCCTAAAATTGGGCCAGTTAACTATTTTCAGCCCATACTTCTTTGTTAGGAAGCGTTGTATGCCTATTATATCACTTGCCGTGAACGTTGAGAATATATGGGCTAAACGGAGCGTTTCAGGGTATCCTTGAAAAACTAGGTCGTTCCCAAGAACTCTCTGAAGAGATATTATTTGCATCTCTCTAGGTAATGCCCTATCAATATCTATTCTAAAGGCATAACCCCTACCACATAATTTACCCACATAAATCTTACCTAGAAGTCTCATCGCTCTAGAGGACAGCGACAGCATATTCTCACTAATCTCTAGTAGACAAGGCTCCCTCTGCCTAGCAATTAACTCAGTAATCCTCTTACCTAAAAATTTAATCGTGGAGATTTTCGAGAAAGATATGACAGCATTTGAGTTGCTCCTAGCCCCTCTTAAAATATCTTCCAAGAAGTTAGCATTGCTACTAGAAATTCTTGTTGAGAGAGACCCGTCAAAGAGGATAATACTGTTACTCGCGGATCTAGAGACGGCCATCTGAACCCACCTCTCCATGGCATTGCACAGCTGGCTCTGCACTTCAATTAGAAATGTTGCATTTGAGCCGAAGATTATTGGTGAAAATTGGCCAATAAAGTCGAGTATCCTTTTCCTATTCTCTCTAGTTATATGGAATGGGAATGGCCCTATACGTAAGCACCTATATTTCCCACATTCATTCCATACAACGGCACTCCTAACGGCGCATATAATGCCACTCTTCGTCTCACCGACCTTAATGCACGACGCATCAATAGCTATCACCGGGGTTCCATCAGGTATAGGTCTCAAAGAGACGACTGACAAAAACTGGAGATCCCCATTAACCTCAATAATATTCTCCTGCTCCTCAATCTTCTCTATATTCTCGCTTTCGATATCAATCCATGGTTGAAAACATTCATCCCTTATCTCACTCATCGAAGTAAGACTCAGCTCAACAAACCTTTCCGAGAGATCTAAGTCTCCAAGATCTCGGAGAAAATTATATTTTTGTGTTGTTGCATAATGTATTTGTTCAATCACCAACTTTCACCAAATCATAATCAGAGAAACTCTTATATAAATGTTGCGCATCTTGGCCAAGATGCGCAACATATTTAAGTGAGAAGAATGGGAGAAAAAAGTGAAGAGAAACCTTTAGTCCATATAAAAATGAGAGTTGGGAGTATTGAGTTTGAGATAAGCTGTCGTGAGGATCAAGTAAAGGAGGTTGTTGATAAGGTTCTGTCGAGCGTTTCGAATTATGCATCTAGGCAGGTTCCCACCCCTGAGACTAGGTTTGTCCCAGCTAAGGCTGAGACATGTCGCGGTGTGATTGAGCAGTTGTGGAAGGAAGGCTGGTTCTCTTCACCCCGCTCACTGAATGATGTTCATATGGAGATGAGTAGAAGGGGCTACCATTATGATAGGACTGCTGTGGCGCACGTTCTCTTAGACCTAGTGAGGGATGGCTTATTGACCCGCGAGGGAAGGGCTAGAAGATATCTTTATGTCCAGAAGCGCCCACCACAACAGTAGATTATGGTGGTGTGCTTGCATAACGTATCTAGGGTTCTCGTAGTTTCCCACTGTCTGTTGAATAAGGGTGTAAGATGGTGGTGGGAGGGAAAGCCGCTTGATAGGAATATTGGGTTAGCTAATGAAGTAGTTGCGCATGCCTTAAAGTATGGTGTCGGATTAGTTCAAATGCCATGCCCAGAATTTACCTTTTGCGGGAATCCACGTCCCTCTAGAACAAAAGATGAGTATGAGAGATTGCAGGGTTTCAGGGAGCATTGCGAGAGATTAGCAAAGAGTGTTGCTGAACAGATAAGAAATCTCATGGTAATGGGTAGGAGACCGCAGATTCATATAATCGCTATTATTGGAATTAAGCGTTCCCCATCATGCGCGGTTAACAGCGCAATAGCCACGAGAAATGGCATATTGCGCCAAGATGAAAAAGGAATCTTCATCGAATCTCTCGAAAAGGAGCTCAGTGTATATTGCCAGACTATGCCACCATTTCTCGAATATGACTTTGATAACCCCGACGAATTAACTGGAGCTCTAGAGAAGTTAATAATGTAGCGGTTTAATTCCGCATAGTCAGAAGCTCAAACCGTGTGCATAATATAGCCTAAAAAAGAGGAAAGAAAAATTCGCGTTTTACTCCTTAGCTTTCTTCTCCATATCTTTGTCGAGGAAATGAAAGCTTAAACCATTCAATTCATAAAGATACTTACAGATGAAGAGGCATCCTTAGCCGGACAAACAGCCAATGCCTCAATGAGCGCTATAATGCCAAAGATTGAATATGGCCACACTTGTCATAAATGTTTGTTGATGGTAAACTATCATCCTTCTATTTCGCTGACTTTATGATTTAGATCTTGTCATAGTTAAGCCCAACTAAAATAGGTGAACCTTATAACATGAATAAATCATGCCTTGATAAAAATGCTGGATACACTTTCATCACCAAAACAAGGATGCTATTACTGCTTATGAGAGCACTTTATGCTTTGATTTAACTTGACTAATTATTATCTTCATTTCGTCCTCACTTATAATATCCATTTCGTATAGTTTTCTAGCGACCTCGCTTACCCCTAGAACAGCATGCAATTTTACTCCAATTTTTTCGAGCTTCTCCCCGCCACCCTCCTCCCTATCTAGGAGAACGAATGCGTCTGATACTACGCCCCCCTCCGTCCTGACCGCTATAGCTGATCTTTTAAGGCTTAACCCAGTGGTCACCATATCGTCTATCAGTAAGACTCTGTCACCGGGCATTATCACGCCCTCAACTCTACGCTCCCTACCCTTAAGTCTTTGCTTCTGTCTAATGTAGATGAAGGGCTTCTTTAGAATATATGCCGTTATTGCACTTAGTGGAAGACCCGCGGTTGGTATCCCAGCAATTCTATCAAAGTTTTTCACATCAATCTCATCCCTCACAGCGTCTACAAATATCTCAATAATCTTTACGAAGGCATCTGGAAAGCTTGGGATAACTCTCAAATCTATATAGTATGGTGTTATCTTACCACTAGGTAACCTAAATGTCCCAAAGGATACAGCATTAGTCTTTTTAAGAATGTAACATACCTCAGATAAAATTATCTCCTTCCTACTAGACTGAATAGACATTAGGACACCAAAAGAAAATTGGCGTTAATAACTTATTTACTTTTTATTGAAAACTCAGCAAATATATTTCTGAGATTTGCCATAAAGATATTTTTTGGTGGGCTTATTGGAGGAGATTGGAGAGTTTATCATCGAGTATGCCGGGAGGATGGGAGCTGAATACGCTGAGGCTAGGGTTCAAGCTGACCTGCGTGAAGCGATTATATTCAAGAATGGTATCCTTGAGGCATACACGTTCGAGGAGGTGAAGGGCATTGGCATAAGGGTTCTTGTGGACGGCTCCCTCGGCTTCGCCTCCACAAACAAATTAAGGAAGGATGAGGTTAAGAGGGTTTTAAACAGGGCATTTAAAATGGCTAAGGCTTCATCAAAGCTAATCAAGCACAAAATTAGTATGGGGAGGGGAGACTTAGGAAGTGATAAGGTCATAATTAAGCCCAGAATAAGCTTTACAAGCATTGATCCTGAAGCGCGAATAAGTCTCCTTAAAGAAGCCGATGAGGAAATAATCAACTCTGCATCAGCATTAAACGTTAAAGTTCCAGCGAGGATAATGGAGATGAATACATGGGTTACTGAGAAGCTTATTAAAACTAGTGATGGAGCGAACATCTATAGTGTGACGCCTAGGGTTGCATTATTCGCCTTAATCACGCTTTTCCACCCCCAGAGGGGCTCAATACAAAGGTACATTAATTTGGGTGAGTGCGGTGGGTGGGAGACTGCCGAAAGATGGAATATATCGAGGATTTTCAGTGAGGAAACCTCCGCCCTATCCAGAGTTTTAATGGAGGCAACTAAACCCCCTGCTGGTGAAATGGATGTTGTCCTTGGACCTGAGCTCGTTGGCATCTCCTGTCATGAGTCTTGTGGTCATCCAAGTGAGGCGGATAGGATACTTGGTAGGGAGGCTGCTCAGGCTGGTGAAACATACCTTAAGCCAAATTCTATAGGGCTTAAGATTGGTAGCAAACATGTAAATATTGTTGATGACCCAACTGTAAGGGGTTCCTTCGGCTTCTATCTCTATGATGATGAGGGGGTTAAAGCTAGGAGAAGGGTTCTTGTGAAGGAAGGTGTTATTAACGAGTTTCTGCATAACCGTGAGACGGCAAGCGTATTTAATGTAGAAAGCAATGGCTCCTCAAGGGCCGTAGCCTATAACCGTGAGCCAATAATTAGAATGGCTAACACATTCTTCTTACCGGGAAACTACTCGAAGGAGGAGCTCTTTGAGGATATTAGGGAGGGAATCTACATAAAAAGCTTCATGGAGTGGAATATAGATGATAGGAGATTCAACCAGCGTTATGTTGGACTGGAGGCGTATAGAATAGAAAATGGTGAGATAAAGGAGCCTATTAAGAGCCCAGTCTTAGAAATAACAACTATTGGCCTCTGGTCCGCCGTAGATGCTGCAGCTAAGGACCTTGAGTTCCAGGCAGCGTACTGTGGTAAGGGAGACCCAATGCAGGGAATACCAGTCTGGACAGGAGGGCCGCATATACGCTTGAGGAGAGTTAGGATTGGTGGTGGCGGAATTGAGAGTTGAGGAGATCCCAACCTATATTGTTAACTTAGGAAGAAAGTATTCGGCAACGGATGTAGCTGCGAAGCTAGTTGAATCTCAAAGAGTGATGATAAGGTTCTCAAACAACGAAGTAACCGTATCTAAAGTCTTCCGTGAAACTACTATAGATGTCTTTATAATGGTTGAAAAGCATAGAGCTGTAACAACTATCAGCACCTTATCCATTAAAGACATAGAGAAGAATGTAAAAAATCTTGTGAAAACTGCTAAGATGACACCGCCAGCTGACGTTTACGCTCCGCTCCCAAGAGGACCATTCACGTATAACCCTGAATTGCTGAGGGCTCCGGAAGTGCCATTAGATCCAGAAATACTATCTAGTTATGTTGAAGGAGCCATTAGCGCCGCGCTGGAAAGTGGGGCAAAAAGGGCTGCTGGGACATTAAATGCTTTTAAAAGCAAAATAATTCTCGCTACATCTGGGGATGTTCATGCTTCCCAGGAAAGTGCCGGGCTTGAGCTTTCCATCAGAGCATTCGTCTCAGATGTAGCGACCGGACATTTCATCTCAATTGCCTGTAGACCAGAGGACTTTAACCCGGAGGAGGCTGGCAGGGTTGCTGGCGAGATAGCGAAAGCCGCCGATAATCCGATGCCTGGGAAACCAGGAAAATACATGACTCTATTGGGTCCAATGATATTTGCAGACTTCATTAATCAGGTTGGAGTGCTCTCCTCGGCGTTCTTGGTGGATGCTGGACAATCATTCTTAGTAGATAAGATCGGGGAGGAGATTGCCTCTAGGAAGCTTACTTTACTCGATGATCCAACATTAGTTGGGAGCATTGGTTCAAGGGCATTCGATGATGAGGGTGTCCCAGCAAGGAGGAAGGCTATAATTGAAAATGGTATCTTGAAGACTTACTTGCATAATAGTATGACCGCGAAGAAGTTTGGTGTGGAGACAACTGGTAACGCGGGGATAATAGTGCCTACCCCTTGGAATCTCATAGTTGAGCCGGGCAACAAAAGCTTCGAGGATCTACTCTCCCAGATAGATGACGGTATATATGTCACTAATAACTGGTATCTTAGATACCAAAATTATAGAACCGGGGACTTCTCAACACTTCCAAGGGATGGAATGTTTAAGGTGAAGCGCGGTGAAATAGTCTCCTCGATTGGGGAGCTAAGAATAAGCGACAACATGCTAAGGATTCTCCAAAACATAATAGATTTAGGCAGGTCTAGAACATGGGTTAGGTGGTGGGAGGTTGAATTACCATCCCTAGTTCCACATGCGCTGATAAGCGAAATAAACTTCACAAAACCATTGATATAAGAGACTAGCATAAAATTTAGACCTATGAAGGAAGCCTTACCAAGAGAGTTCTATATAAGGGATCCGAAGATCGTTGCAATAAACTTATTAGGGAAGATTCTGGTGCGTGTGCTAGACAGTTTTTATCTTAGTGGGATGATTGTTGAGACCGAGGCATACTATGGCGAGGACGACCCCGCGTCTAGGGCTAGGGGTGGTATGAAGAAATATAATATGCCTATGTGGGGGGAGCCTGGTAGAGCTTTCATATATGGGGTGCATGGAAACTGGTTGCTCAATATTGTTGCGCATGAGCCTAATGGCGTGGGTGCCGTGCTCATTAGAGCGCTGGAGCCACTGGAGGGGATAGAAGTTATGGCGGCTAACAGGGGGACAAATAATATAAGGCGCCTAACCAACGGGCCCGGACGCCTAACAAAAGCCTTAAAAATAGATAGAAGCATGAACTACCTTGACCTAACAAGTAGAAATAGCCAGCTATTCATAACAGGTGGTAGAGAAATAGACCCTAGAGAGATTGGATGGTCGCATAGGATTGGAGTTCGAGTAGACTTGGATGAAAAATTGAGGTTCTTTATAAAGGGAAATGAATTTGTTTCGAGAGAAGATAGTAATTAAAGTTTATGTAACAGCTATTTTCTGCGGAAAACTGCTTTAATAACCCTAGCTATTGGAACCGCTACTATTAGACCTACAACCATTTGCCCAATATTTACTGGCACTTCAGCTATGGCTATTGCCTCGATGCCGAAGAGAGTACCTATTAAGAATGCTTCGTAGATGAAGTATCCTAGAACCATTATGAAGCCGCCAGCTATTATTGAGAATATTATCCAGCCAGTTTGAGGCTCCATTACGAAGCTTGCCAGTATTATTAGAGCTGCAACAAGCACCCCTAACATGATCCAAAAAGTCTGTGGAATATATGGCGCTAGGGTTATGCGCCCCAATGTTAACTCTATATCACCGCTATAATATGCTGAGCCGATAAAGGATAGTAGTATACCAACGAATAGTCCCAGGAGTGATGTTATTATCTTCCACCCCCTCACGCTAAGCTTTGGGTTACAGTTACATAGGAAGCCGACAATGAAGCCTTCAGATGCCTTAATTAATAGGGTTGCTGGCGCATAATAATAATAGCCTAGAAGGAGGTCAGCCAACATCGAGCCTACTCCACCAGCGAATGCACCAACAAAAGGGCCGAAGATAATAGCTGATATGTAAACCATTGTCTCCCCCATATTAAAGAACCCTTTAGTTGCGGGGACATATACCGTGAAGAGCATTGTTGCAGCGCATACTAGCGCCGTAGTTACCCCCAAAGAGGATACTATTTTAGATGTTTCTTTAACCCTCATTCTATACGTCCCTCTTTTAGTATAGTTATAACTTTACCAGTATAGTAAAAACTATACTAAATATAAAAGATTTTCGTATAAGGAGCAAAGGTTAACTGAGCAGAACCTTTACTTCTTCTATGGCTTTGAGAACCTTCTTGCCCTTCTCAGTTATCGTAAAGTATTTTCGCCCATTTTTTATACGAACTGATATTAGATCCTTACTCTTAAGCTCATTTAGGTGCTGGTATACTGCAGCCTTCGTCATGGTTTTTCCGAGCATCTTCCATATCTCATATCCATAAGTCTCTTTTCCAGCTATTATGCGGAGTATCTTCTCTTTAGTGCTCAAATCCGCCTCAACAAGGATCATCTTGCGCTTTCTTGACATCGCTTTTAAAACATCTGTCGCCTTAAGTCCACTCCCAGTTATAAGGCAGACAACACTTTCGTTAACACCGATGACGGATTCATTCAGGAGCCTCTTTAGCGCCGCTATTGTCGCCGAGCTCGCTGGCTCAGCGAATAGGCCCTCCATCCTCGCCATCTCCTGCTCCGCTTCAAGGATCTCATGATCCGAGACTGCTACCGCAAGCCCACCTGATTCCCTTATAGCCTTTAATGCGAGATCCCTTCTGAGCGGGTTTACCATGAGTATGCTTGTGGCCCTGGTCATAGGCTTCTCAATAATCTCCTCCCTTCCCAGATATGCATTCACTATTGGTGAGCAGCCGCTTGATTGGACGCCAATTAGTCTCGGCTTCTCCCTAATAATTCCAAGGTCATTAAGTTCGAGAAAGCCCTTCCAAATAGAATATATCGTCCCTCCGCTCCCCATAGGCACGATTACTACATCCGGAACTCCTATCTGCTCAAATATCTCGAAGGCTATAGTCTTCTGCGCCTCAATAGTAAGCGGATTTATGGCGGATGTAGCCTGATACCAGCCGGTCTCCTCAGAGATTCTCATAGCCCTCTTTATAGACTCGTCAACAGTTTCCCCATATTCTTCAACGGCCGCGTCATAAATTATCATCTGGGCTAACTTTCCAACGTCAACATGCCTTGGTATTACGATATGACAGGATATTCCATATTTTGCGCAGTATGCCGCTAGGGAGGCACCCATATTGCCGCTTGACGCGCAGATAGCCGCTGCATATCCTAAGTCAAGCATCTTCGAAACCATTAAGGCGGCCGCCCTATCCCTAAAAGAGTTTGTTGGATTTCGCGTCTCATCCTTTAAGTATAGCCGTGAGAGTCTAATATGTTTGGCTAGTCGCTCAGCCCTATAGAGTGGCGTTCCCCCTTCATGTAACGATACAAAATTCTTTACGCTCGGCAGGAGATCCCTATACCTCCAGAAGGTGAAATCTCCGCTAAAAGAGACTTTCCCAATTGACTTATAGTCAACTTTGTATTCAAGCGATCCAGCTACACCACAATTTTCACATCTATATTCCGGGGCGACTTCCCCGAACACGCTGTTACATTTAGCGCATACTAGTGTTGACATCCCCTTACACATTAAGGAATCTCCTCTTCTTTAAGGTTTTTATAGTGATCTAAAAACCAAATAATGTTAGCACTAAGCTAAATATTGGTGCTTAAGGTATGGGCCTTCAAGAACTATACTACCTCGCATGCATAAACTGTGGATCAAAATATTCCCCACGTGAAATCATTTATAGGTGTCATAAATGTGGAGACCTCCTCTCAGTGGAGTATGAGAAAGAGTTAATGAATCCTGAAATTGCCTTAAAGTGGGGGGCGAGAAGCCTATCTGTCTGGCGATACATTGAGCTTCTACCAATAAACAACAGGGGTAAGATAGTTAGTTTAGGCGAGGGAGGGACAAGCCTAAATAGATGTGATAGACTTGGCAGCCACCTTGGGCTAAAGGAAGTCTATGTCAAAAATGAGGGGGAGAACCCAACTGGCAGCTTTAAGGATAGAGGTATGACGGTTGGTGTCACAAAAGCTATTGAGATGGGCATGAAACGTGTTGCGTGCGCCTCAACTGGCAACACCTCTGCCTCGCTAGCAGCTTATGCAGCCAGGGCCAGCATGGAATGCATCGTTCTTATACCATCTGGTAAAGTTGCCCTCGGGAAGCTCGTCCAATCAATGATTTATGGTGCAAAGGTTATCCAAGTTAAGGGTAACTTTGATGATGCTTTGAGGATGGTTGAGGGAATCTGCTCCTCCAAGCCGATCTACCTGCTTAACTCAATAAATCCATATAGGCTTGAGGGACAGAAGACTATAGCCTTCGAGATATGGGATCAGCTTGGCGGCAAGGTACCAGATAAAGTTATTGTCCCAGTTGGGAATGCTGGGAACATAAGTGCTATATGGAAAGGCTTTAGGGAGCTACATGCTATGGGCTTAACCGATAAGCTGCCGAAGATGATTGGGATTCAGGCTGAGGGTGCGGCTCCAATAGTGAATATGATAAAGATGGGACTAAATGATATTAAGTTTGTGGAGAAGCCTGAAACCATCGCAACAGCTATAAGGATTGGCTCACCAGTGAACTGGAAGAAGGCTGTTAAATCCATTAAAGAGTCTGGTGGTGTTGCTGAGACTGTATCCGATGAAGAAATATTGTTCGCTCAGAGACTCTTAGCTAAGATGGAGGGAATATTTGTTGAGCCTGCAAGCGCAGCCGCTATAGCCGGATTAATCAAGCTTGCGAGGAACGGATTAATTGAACCGGATGATCTGGTCGTCTGCATAGCCACCGGACACGGCCTAAAGGATCCGAACATAGTCCTTAAACAGTTCAAAAAACCAGTTGAGATAGAAGCTGACCTCAGCGCCCTAATAAAGATTTTATCAACTTAATGCTGGATCATTTAAAGATCATTTATAGGTCTAAAAGAACAGCGTATTTTAGTTGATTCTCAACGGTGCGATCATCTGTAGATATTCTTGCATAGATCACTGCCTTAAGCATGGTAAAAACGCTCTTCAGATTAAAGAAACCTGTAATATCCTTATCGTAAATACTTTGTTAACATAATCATTATTTTCGTAGCTGTTACTAAAAGGCGCCTTTCGGGAAAGAGATTTTAAATGGAAGAATAAATCTAAGAATTATTGGTGGGCCGGTAGTCTAGTCTGGTTAGGACATCCTATAAGGGACCTAAGGCAGCCCTTACGAACGGCTGTTGAGAGAGGCTGAGGTCGCCGGTTCAAGTCCGGCCCGGCCCACCAAATTTTTGATTCAATAGTCGTTGGCCTGATCAGAATCTCAGGAAAGAAGTTTTTCGCGCTGTATTCTTGAATGTTAAAGAGGTTGAATTACATTGGATTGGCACATCTAAACTCTTAGTATTTTGCTTTAAAGATTGGTGCCCATTCTCAGTAGATTATGTTTAGATACATATATTGACGATGAAAAATATATACAATATTATTCAATATTTATGATATTTCGATTAAATATTAATTTATGTTCATTATTTATGTATCTCGGGGACTGAATATATGAAGGTGCTTGAGATAAGTCCGTTAGAGGGTAAGAAGCTAAGGGTAATAATTGTTGAAAAGGAGTATAGTGAGCCCTTCTGGATAGCTGAGCCGCTCTATGACAAATCTAAAAACTCGTTTCCATCAGCTTTTAAGCCCTCAATTGCCTTCTGCGAGTTCGTTAAGAGAATCATCAATGAGGTTAAGCCAGACTTCGCAACTGAAGAGATAGGTAATCGCACACTAAATGAATTTGCTGAGAATAACATTTTGTACAAGGTATTTAAGGAGAATAATGTGCAATTGTTCCCTGTTGATATTGATGAGCGCGCAAGAGAAAGCTTAGCTTCCTTAATAGATGAGAAGAAACGGTTGCGGGATGAGGTAATTAAAGCCCTTGAGGAAATCTCTAGCGAAAAGAAGGAGGAGTATAATTTTGAGGAAGAGTTCCTAACAGCTTATCTACAACAACTTCAGCAGGAGATTGAGGAGACCGAACGCGAAATAAAGTTTTCCGTAAGGGAAAGATGGATAGCGATGGGGATTCTTGAAAATGCTAGGAAGATTGATAAAAGAGAGATTACCTGCATCCATATATCTAGCCCAGAGCATGTGAATGGCGTCAAAAGGATTCTGGAATCAGTTGATGTGGAGGTTGATGTAATTAAGCCAGAGAAAAAAGTAGTTTTCACGGAAAAGGCGCCTTCAAGCGATCTTAGGGAACTTTTAAGGTCGATGCAGATCCAAATAAAGCCAGTAATTAAGAAATCAACTGAGGAGCTTCCATACATACTCTTCCTTTTGGACACCGATGAGAAGGCCAGTCCCTTTGATATATGCATGGCTTATGACGCTGGCTTCAATATTGTCGTCCCCTACGAAAATGTCTCTGTGAAGGACGCTAAGAAGATAGTTCAAGACGCTATTTTCTCGCGAGACCCGAAAGGTATTAAACGGACATGCTTCTTCATCGGGGGAAAAGATATGGAGAAGGCTGAGGAGGTCTTTAAGGTCGTTCAGGAGTCGATGTTTCCACCATTTAAAACGAGTATTATAATTGATCCAGCCGGAGCATATACTACCGCCGCAGCTATGGTTGCTAAGGTTGAAGATGGATTAGCCCGCCTAAACCTTGGAAGGCTAAATGATAAGAGATGCGTAATTTTTGGAACTGGTGCAGTTGGTAGGACAGCAGCGATTCTATTATCTAGGCTTGGATGCGAAGTTACAATAGTTAGTCCAAATCCACAGCGCGCGGATGGAGAAGAATACGTTACAGGGCTATCTAACCTACTACGCGCCAAATATGGTGCAGACGTTAAGGGAGTTTTTGCCCCAACAAAAGAGAGAAAAATTGAGGTTATTGAGAAGGCGGACGTGATTTTCTGCGCCGCGGGAGCTGGCATTCAGGTTATTAATAAAGACATGTTAAATGCCACGAAGATAATTAAGGTTATAGCAGATGTCAATGCAGTTCCACCTCTAGGAGTAGAGGGGATAAAGCTTGATGATGATATGAGGGAGATTGTTCCAGGCGTCTTTGCAATAGGCGCTTTATCTATAGGTAGACTAAAGTATAAGTTACAGCAGGAGATTTTAAGGGAGGCTAGAAACAGCGAGAAGCCAATGGTCTTTGAGTATAACCACGCTTTCCTGCTGGCTAAAAATATCTTAAAGGGCGATATGTTCTCTAAGAAGCTTGCTGTAACTCTTAGATATCCCTCAAAGAAGACTTAGCAATATGCTCACCTATAAAGGCGGTTAATAGCAACTTCAGCTATATTAACCGAGTAGTCCCCTATTCGCAATATACTGTCACGCAAAGCGCAGCAAGCACATATAGTCTCTGCACTTTTTTCCTCTGAAAAAGATAATGTGGCTATTTCTTCGTCTATTTTTCTCAGCTGATTCCTACGTCTAATGATCTCAGCCATGTCTTTCGGTTCTCCCTCTAGGAAAATTGTAAATGCCTTCTCATAAATTGAAAGGGCTTCATGACCAGCGGAGCATATTCTTTCTACTAGCTGTTCTGAAATTCTCTTATTTTCTTCTCCAAGCACTATAACATGCTTCGCTATTGTTGCAGCCTGATCAGCAATGCCCTCTATATTATAGGTTAGAGCTTGGAAATCAAGGCAGTCCACGGGATCGAGCCCAAGCTCATTTGCCAATAAAGGCTCTTTAGACGCTTTACGTAGTATTCTTAGGAGGAAGAATGTAAAATGATCCACTTCGCTGTCAAGAAGGTATACGGATCTAGCGAGTTCAGCATCATGTCCTTTGAGAGCTACTAAGGCATCACGACACATAGAATTAGATATATCGTATATCCTTGAAATACTAGCCTTCACGGAGCCCTTCGATTCATCCATGAGAGTCATTAGACGTATTTCCTTTAAATCGGCCTCCATAATACGCAAATACATTTTTTGCGCTGTTCTTCGGATAACCCTTTGCTGTGTAACCGTGAAATAATTTTTTGAGATGAGCTTGATAATCGAGTAACCGTTTAAATAGCAAGCAATTATTTTCCTAGCCAGAAGGGAGCTATCCTCATTAGGCTCGATATAAAGAGTTATCTCGTTTAACTCTCTATCCTTCTTAAGGCCAGGATAAACTATTAGTGATCGGTCGCGTCCAATTGCAACGGAGACGATATCACCAGCCTTTAATCCAGTTAATTGGGTCCAGTATCTTGGAAGTGAGATAACTAGTGAGGAGCGCCCAAGGGACATTATTTTTCTTTGCTCCATTTTTTCATCGTAACGATATTATAATATATTTAATATATAAATGTATATACCTTATATGTTGCGTAAATGTCAAAATTTTTCGGATATAATGTTAAAACCAAAGATAAAAGAAGTTTTCGCGTATTTACTGTTCTTTCGTCAATAAATCTCTCCTGCAGAGAATAACTTTACGTATTCTTTGACTTTTTCCTTTACTCTGTTCCGTGCATGTTCACCTAGCTTACGGAAATCTTTCTCGCCCGGATTATTTCTCCATGCCTCTATAAAGCCATTTATGAATGCTATTGATACGGCTGTTGCAACGTTAATCTTTGTTATCCCGCCAAGCTTAATGGCGTCTAGTAGCGTTCCTTCCCCCTCTAAGAGCGTTATTCCCTTAATTTCGGCGGCTTTTTGCGTCATAAGTATTCCGGAGGAGCCATGCGAAACAAGCGGCTTACGCACCCTCTCTTTTATGGCAATCAACTGGTTAAGCTTTATGGGTAATATGTCATCCCACATGCCATGAATTGATCCAAATGAGACCGCTAGGAAGTCGCATTCAGTTTTCCTAACAAAGTATTCAGCCTCATCCGGCTTAGTCAATAAATTCTCAAATGATTTACCAGTTCTTTCACGAATAATTTTCACGGCGTCTGCTGGTGGTAAAGACCTTAAGTGGGCTATTTCCGACTTAGTGAAGTAATCTTCTATTTTAGGTATTTTTCCAACCTCAGCCTCCACTGGCACACCCTTAGAGTGGCACATCTCGACAACTTGGCGGGTTAGGCGGATATTCTCCTCCAGCGGTAAGGAAGATCCATCAAATAGAACTGATGTAAAGCCCTCTTCAAGCGCCCTCTTAACCTGCTCTATTTCGGTTGCATGATCAAGGTTTAGTGCCACGCGTACATCGGTTTCTGCAGCTGCGATCTTAACCATTCCAGCGGCGAGGGACCACCCAGCATACCTTGCAGCCCCTGGACTGACTTGAATTATTACGTCAACTGGCCTGCTCAGCTCCCTGCTCACTTCCTCCGCAGCCCATATAATAGCTTGCACAATCTCCATATTGTTGGCATTAAATGCCCCAACAGCTCTTCCTTCTCTGAAGGCCGGCAGAAGTATGTCCCTACTATTAACTAACGGCATTTATCCGCCACCATAATTATCTAAAAAATTAAGATTAAAATAGTGTTTAGCCCCCGTCTACTGGTGGAAGTATTACCACCCTGTCTCCATCAGATAGCTTTGCATTTAATCCTCCTAAAAACTCTATGTTCTGTCCATTGAGTATTATAAGTACTCCCTCCCTTGATGGGGCCCTCATAATTTCTTTTCCATACTTCAGAGCTGCATTCTCCAGTAGTTCTTTAACCGTCGATTCCTCCGGAAGCTCAAATATAACCTCCTTTGCGCCAGCGATCTTCCTTAGGTCTTCCTCTAAGAGCACAAGCTTAACCTTAATCATGTTTTTCATAACCAGTGTATTTAGCGGTGAGATTTAAGCCTAGCTCCATAATCTCCCTTAATCCTCTCACTCCTTAATAAAAAATTCTGATTGAATAATAAAATCTTAGGCTGTTTCACTCGTATTTTCCATATTTCTTGACTAACTCTATAATCATTTTATATCTTTGGAAGCTGACATTCTTTGGTATAGAGTGGTCTGAGTGGTATATATATCCTCCACCCTCCTTAGCAACAGTTATTTTCCTCTTTATTTCCTCCTCTATTGGTTTCGGGTCATCAAGTGCCATGAGTCTCGTGTCTATCCCACCCATAAAACTGATCCTATCCCCATACTTTTCTTTCAGCTCTACTAAGTCCATTCCAGCCTTCACTTCCAAAGGCTGTAAGCAGTCTATTCCCTCTTCAATAAAATATGGTATGAGTTCTTTAACCCGCCCACAAGAGTGTAAGAAGACATACATTCCATAGCTATGAAAGAAGCGGCATAGCTCCTTAAAGACTGGATGGAGCTGTTCCTCAAAGTACTTTGGCGAGAAAAATAAACCGTTCCTGTAGCCTAGATCGCAATAAAGAAATGCTCCGTCGAACTTAAAGCCCCCCCGCATCATTCTCTCACACATTTCCATAACTAACTTAGCATCAGTCCAGTATATGTCGATGACCCAGTCGGGCTCCTTTATTATTGCCTTCAATAATCTCTCGGAGGCAACGTACCTCTGAGCCCTATCAAATCCAATGGTGGCACCATACATCACGAAGCGTCCACGACTATATTCCTTATGAAAGGACCTAAGCCCGGAAACCCAATCAACTCTATAATCATCAGCAATCAATTTAGGCTTAATGATTTTCTCCCAATCCTCTCTACTCTTGCATGGATAATCAATAATTAGGGGCGTTGTTGAGTAATCTTTATGATTCTTTCTTATACCGCCGTATTGATCCCTCTCAACTATATACTCCTCATCTTCATATAGCACTTCAATAGGGAAGCGTGGGCTCGTATCGGCTTCGAAGATAGCGATCTCGAAGCCAAAGTAATCGTTTGGAGAAACTCCTGAAGGGAGCCCCTCACTCCTCCAACGGTCTACTGTTGCCTGCCAAATACTATCATGGATTGGAATTCTATCTGCCTCACGGTGCTGTAAGATCATCTTTATTCTTTCACGTGGCTTTAATTCGCCTGACACAACTATCACCCTCAGATACCCATGACTTACATATATTTACGCCATCAATAGCGTCCTCGGCAGCAGCATCGGCACCGATCTTCTCAGCAAACTCTTTGGTTATCGGGGCGCCCCCAATAATTACTTTAACTTTATCTCTTAGCCCGTTCTCCCTAAGCATTTTAATAACGTTTTCCATCTCATTCATCGTCGTTGTCATTAATGCCGACATGGCAACTATATCTGGTTTATGCTTCTTAACGGCCTCAATAAATTTTTCTGGGGGGACGTCTACCCCCAAATCTATTACGTCAAAACCCACTGCCCTTAATAACGTCTTAACAATGTTTTTGCCTATATCGTGGAGATCCCCCTTAACGGTTCCAATAACCACCCTACCAATCTTCTTAACCTCACCTCTCTCTAAATATGGTTCAAGGATCTTCATCCCTTCCTTAACAACCTCACCAGCCACGACGAGCTCCGCCAAATAATATTCTTCCCTCTCATATTTTTCCCCGACTATTTCTAAGCCCTTGGAGAAGCCTCTCATTATGATTTCATAGGGGGTTATTCCTGCCTCAAGAGCCTCCCTGCATAGTCTCTGAATGTTCTCGGCATCGAGGTTCACGACAGCCTTTTTAATTTTCTCCAATATATCTTCTAAACTCATAAAGCCGTCAATCACCCACAATATAATCTTCTTGTCCAGAGATCATCTATATTTTATACACTTCTCCCTTCTTAGGCAAAATTATTTCGCTTCCGAGATCGCTTAAAAATCTGCTGAGGAGCCCTGGATACTCCCCGTGAATTGGAAAAATTCTTTTCGGCTTGACTACTTTAAGAAATTCTCTAAGATGTATTGGGGTTATGTGCCCGGAGACATGAATATAATATTGCGGTAAACCATAGTAATCTAACCAGCTTACAAGCCTGTTAAAATCTATTTCCATTTCTTCATTGAATGGCTCGGATGCTGAAAGTATATAGCAGCTTCCAGGAAGAGGGTTAATTTCAACAAGCCAGTTAAGGTCAAAGAAGGGTAAACACATAATTATCTCACGCTGCCTCTTAGATACCCCTTGAGGACTTATAGCTTCGCAGCAATCTATAATCTTCTGCTCCCAACGAAAATACCTCTTTTTCTCCTTCTGGAAGACTAAGACATCTCTGAAACTAGGAATCTTTAAGCGGTTGTCTGCACTCAACACATATAGAAGATATGCCTGTCTAGTGGTAATGACGAGCCGCCTATTACTTCTTAATGCTATTTCATAAAATGATTTTAGTCTATCAACGTCAGCGTAAGCGAACTCTGTCAAGATTAAGCCGGGAGTATTTCCGACAATAATATTAAGTTTCTCCATAACCTCATGTTCTGAGGAGATATCAACTTCAGTCATATTTGTATGCTCACATATAACAGCCTCAGGTTTCTCTTTAGCCGAAGCTGCAATGAAGTCCTCCGTTAACTCTGGTCTCTGTCCATGTCTCCTGAAGTCGCCAGTATAAATGATTGGACCTGAAGAGGTGTAGATTATGAATCCGTAGGATCCTGGGACAGAGTGGTCCACGTGTATTGGTACAACTTCTATGGAGCCAACCTTTATCCTGTCACCAGTGCGGAACTTTCTGAAATTTATCCCCTTAAGGTTAAATTCTATGTTTGTGGGGCGTATCTCATTTAGGGCATTAAGTATTAGGGCTGTCGTCTCCCCACAATAAACTGGTATGTCCCTCCTAAGGAATGATAGATGAGCTGAGTGATCCATATGTGAGTGTGAGAGGAAGACTGCGTCAATATACTTTTCAGACTCATCAAAATAATATGCCCCCCTTAGATCTGGTAGCAACCCAACCTTAACTAGCTCAGAACCACTCTTCGGCGAGAGGAAGGGTGTTGAGTAGAATTTATCCCTTAGAGCGAAAGATGCTCCGAAGTCGAAGAAGACTCTTGTATCGCCATCCTCTATAAAAATTTTGTTACCGCCGATTTCGCTTACACCGCCGTAAAAAGATATCCTAACCCCCAATTTTCACCCTTCACCTCCCCCTCATATTTTCAATTACTTTAAAAGGTTCCTGCATAGATTCACAACAGTTAAAATTATGTGTGGTGGCGTAAAAAAGCTGAATACTCTTATATATTTGAGTGAGAGTGCCCTTTTAATATTCTCCGTGCTTCCGCCTGACATAACATAGCCATTCAGAAATTCCTTTACAAGATCTTCAATTATGTTTAATGGCAGTAAGACATAATGTCCTGAATAATAAAGAAACTCAGCGATATCCCATGCCTGATCTCCTCCCCTCTCCGCCTGCTCAAGGTCTATGAAAAATATCCTTCCATCATGCGCCACAACTATATTCTCTGGCTTACAATCCCCGATCGAAACGCCTAACCTGTGAATCTTAGCTATCTCACACCCTATCTTCCTAATCACCTCAAGCAGATTTTTCTTTTCCTCCCCTGTGGCTTTACACAGCTGTTTAATTAGTTTGGAAGCAGTTGTCCCCTCAACATGCTCTTGGATAATTATTTTCTCTTCTGGGTTGGCGTATATTATCGCCGGAACATTAATTCCTTGAGATGATAAGAATCTATTTATTGCATATTCCTTCTCAAGCCTTGTCCTCCCCAGCACAGCAAAGTTTCTTGCGCCGATTGTCCAAAGAGCTATAGGAAACCATTTCCAGCCATACCAGTCCTTAAACACTTTTGCAACAACTTTCTTCTCTCCCGTATTACCGGAAATCTTCAGTAAATATACGCTGTTTAGAACACCGCCAAGTCTTTTTATGCTTTGCTCTGAGATAGCCCCCTTAAGCTCATACCTACTAATAAAGCTCTCTATGCTAAATTTTTCAGTAAATGGCATTATGCCTAAGGCTGTTGGAATAAAGAGGTATCTTCTGGGGTCCTCAAAAAGTCTAAGAGAGCTCTTATGCGGCCCTTTTAAATAATATTCTCTATATATTCTTTTTTCATCTAGAAGAGATTCCCTAATCTCCGGAAATATTCCAAGGATTTGACGGATTATATTTGCTCTAACTGTACTAAATAATTCAAGTAGGTGGAAAGCGCGTTTTTTCTTGACACTCTCAACATATTCTTCAGAAATCTTGATGAAATCTCCGTTAACTTCTTGAAGAATGCCATCACTTATGAGCTCCCTTACCGCTGCATTAAATCCTTCCATAATCACTGAAACATTTCTCCTTCCTTCTTTCCCCATAAGGAAATTTAGGAAGCGATAAGATATTGGTGGGAAGAGGGTTGACCTACGCGTCAAGTATTCATACATAAAATACTCAGACTTGATTAGAAAATCTCTCGACATCTCTGGAAAGCCTAAGATCAAGTTTCTTAAAATTGTTTTTATGATGCTCTTTTTTAATTTAATTTCTTGGTTCTTTAAATATTCCATTTCAATGATTGGGTAATAAGGTGTTACTAGGTTTTCAGAGAGTATCCCACCAAAATGTTCGTATCTAATGTCACTCTCGAAGCTGCCCCTATCAACAGTTAACAGACGAACCTTTTTATCCATAACCCGCTCAGACCAGCACTTTAATATGGTCTTATCTGATTCAACTATAGCCAAAATATCTATTGCACTCCTCTCATCCGCATATCCTCCGGCATATGCTCCATAAACTAAGCTAGCAAAAACATTGGTAACCCTATTCTTTAGGAGTGATTTGAGAGTACTTTTTGTATCCTCATTAAACTGAATTGACATTTCCTAGGAAATAATGTGCCCTCTTAGAAATATTCCTAGCTTCCTTTAAGTTATTATTATTTGCTGTCTCTTATAGACATATAATGCGTAAACTTTATGTCGAAGCAGTCAGGACAGGGTTATGGGTCCCCGGAGAAAATTACTTAGAGAGAATAGCTGAGGCTATTGAGGGGAAGGTTTCTGATGGCGACATAATAGTTGTCTCTGAGAAGGCAATTTGCGTTGCAAGGGGATTATTGATTAATGAAGAGAATATTAAGGCTAGTTGGCTTGCCCGCTTTATAGCTCGCTTCTGGATGAGGTTCATTTGGGGCTATTTCCTTGGGATCCTATGCCGCTTAAAGAGGGAAAATATTGAGCGTCTAAGGAACTATCCATTCAGGGAAGGCGCAGCTCATAAAGAGGTTGCACTGAGGTATGCTGGTTTCCTCCACGCTTTAATGTGGGGCTCTGAGGGAGGCATAGATGGCAGTAACCTCCCTTATGCATACGTTTGTCTCCCATTAAAAAACGCTCAGCTCATTGCGGAAGAAATCCGAGCATATTTAAAGAAGAGACTTGGAATAAACTTGATTGTTATGATCGTTGATACAGACAAAACATATTCTCTTAAGAGCTTCCACTTCACGCATAGGCTAAGGCCGTTGAGGGGGATTCATGTTCTCCCCGGGATTATAGCATACATTATTGGTAGGTTCCTTAAGCTTAAGCGTAGGCCCACCCCTATAGCTTTAGCTGGAGCCACAATGAGCGTGGAAGCAGCGCTCACAATAGCTAATGCTGCTGAAAAAGCTAGAGGGTTTGGAGCTGGCCGCACTGTATGGGATATGGCTGAAAGATTCGGCGTGAGTTTAACTGGTGTAACATGGAGTATGCTCAGAGAGTTGGAACATAAGCCAGTAGTGATAGTCAAGTTTTTTAAGTTCTAAAAATAAGTTAAGGTAAATGGTTTATGAAGAGCTGGAAAAGTAAGCATGAGTAGTCTTGAGAGAAAGTTTGAGAGACTAAATTATTTGATTGAGAGACTTAAAGATGAGATCTCTAGAGGGGCACTGTTGATTGTTGAAGGGAAGAGAGACATTCTTTCTCTCAAATATATTGGCGTGAATGGCAATGTAATAGCTATTAAATCTGGTAGAAAAACTCTCCAAGAGACCCTGGATGAAATCTCCTCCCTGAATAAAGAAGTAATACTGTTGATGGACTTTGACAGAAGGGGTAAAGAGCTTACAGAGCGTTTACGCAGATTTCTTGAGGAGACAAAAGTTAAAGTCAATTTAAGGTTTTGGAAAGAGCTATGCGAGCTACTTAACGGTGACATAAAGGACGTGGAGGGGTTAGCTGTCTGCCTAGAGAACTTAAGGAGGAAGGTTGAAAAGAGATGCTAGATAAAGATATATGTATGTAGGATAAAAAGAATATTAAGGTTAGTTAAATTACATGGCTGATTTACCAGTTTTATTAATGGATTGAGGGAGGTTAACGGGCTTATGAACTCACATTCATCAACAATGAAATATGTAATTAAAGCAAGGTTTGAAGTAGATGGGATAGTTGAGAAACCAGATGTTATTGGAGCAATTTTCGGCCAAACAGAGGGGCTTTTCGGTGCGGAATTAGATTTAAGGGAGCTTCAGAAGTCTGGTAGGGTTGGTAGAATAGAAGTTGAAATAATTTCACAAAGAGATAATAAGACAGCGGGGACGATAATCATCCCTACAAGCTTAGATAAAGTTTCGACGGCAATAATTGCTGCAAGCGTTGAGAGTATAGATAGAGTTGGGCCATATACAGCTAGGGTAGTCTTAGAGAAACTTGAGGACATTAGAGAAACCAAGCGTAAGATAATAATTGAGAGGGCAAAAGAGATACTCCATAAATGGAGTCTTGAAACATTACCTGAAACTGAGGAGATGTTAAGAGAGGTTTCAGAAGCAATCAGGATAGCGAAGATAAGGGAGTATGGACCGGAGAAGCTTCCAGCTGGGCCGGAGGTTGACTCTGCGAAGGAAATAATTATCGTTGAAGGTAGGGCAGATGTGATAAATCTCGTGAGACATGGCATATATAATGTTATAGCAGTAGAGGGAGTTAAGATACCCGAGACGGTTATCAAGTTGACTAAAGAGAAGGAAGCAACAGCCTTTCTGGATGGTGACCATGGTGGAGACCTTATTCTCAAAGAGCTTTTGAGTGTTGCCGATATAAAATATGTGGCTAGGGCGCCAAAGGGGAAGGAGGTTGAGGATTTAACGGCTAAGGAAATTGAAGAAGCCTTACGCAATAGAGTTCCTGTCGAAGAGCTCCTTGAGCGAAGGAGGAGACATAAAAGAATTCTTGTGGCAAGGGAGATTGTTGAGGCGGCGGAGGAGCTCAGGGGAACCTTTGAAGCAATCCTCCTTAATGATAAGATGGAGAGAATTAGTAGGCTTCCCGTAAGCGAGCTAGCAGAGAAGTTAAGGGGGATTGAGGGAGTGAATACGGTAGTCTTCGATGGAATAATAACTCAGAGACTTGTGGATATAGCCAGTGAAAAAAATATTAAATATCTTGTTGGCGCCCGCATTTCAGACGTTATCAAGCAGCCTTTAGGAGTCTCCCTACTAACATTCGATGACATACTCGATTAATTCATTTTTCAAATCAGCTTTTTCCGAAGAATTCAAGTAATGTCTGAACTTTACCTGTCTTGGGAGGCAGTAAATCATTTTCTTTAATACCAAATAGCGATAGTATTCTTAATGCGGCTGGAACTATCTGGTTTGTTACATAGTATTCTATGTCTATCTCGTCATAAGACGCTAAGAGGTATGGTTTAGCCCGCTCATGGAGTTTACCTGAGCCCACCGTTATAACATAGCCAACTTTATCGCCGACGGTTAATGTCCACCCTTCCTTCTGGAGAGACTTTGCAGCTTCAACATGCGGTGCCTTCACTTCATACTCTTCAGGAGACTTTGTTAATGTCTTCCATATTATTAGGTCGCGGTACGGAATTTTCTTCTCTCTCAAATTTATTATATATTTACGTACATAATCCACTGCTCTCCTAACTGTCTGCTCCTTCAGAATTATCTCCAGAACCTTCTCCTGAATATGTTTTGCCACGTTTGCCCAGTCCCCCCTAACAACTTCCAGCCCAACTATGTCAAGTTTTCCATCCGGCATTAAGCCACAATAACGCTTCTTTGCCTCAGTGAAGAGGACGCGCGTATATACCTTATCCGGCTTTATTTCTAAACCGAATTTCTCCTCAATAATCTTAGATAGTCTCTCAATTTTCTCTGGGTCGTTCCTCACAAAAATGCTATCTGTGTCACCATAGATGACTTCTAAACCAATATTTTTGGCGGCTTTAATGGTGCTCATGATTATATGTCTGCCCCACGCCGTAACAGCTTCTGCAACGGGTTTAATGTACCATCTAGCGCCTATCCACCCCGCATAACCATATGTTGCATTAGTAATAACCTTAATTGCCTTTTGGCGGGCATCAAGGATCCTGTACTTAATGGTTCCACGATCAACCCTCTTAAGCTCCTCCCTTACATGATCTCTTGCTTTAATAAGTTTTGCGAGAACCTCACGGTAGAATCCCGGCGGCTCTTTTCTAAATCTATGGTTTACTTCCGGCGCTATAAAGGCATCTATCTCCGGTTCTCCTGGTGGGATATATGTGTCTGGTGAGACGTTATAAGATATCATTATATTTGGGTACATGGATTTAAAGTCTAAAACTGCTATATTTTCATGAATCCCGGGATTGGGTTCCAAGACGAGGGCGCCAGCATATGGCGTGTACGCTCTCTCAATCTTCTTTGGCACTAATTCACCCATGTGATAGGCATGACGTATTAGGAACCATTCGACCCTAAAGCCGACCGCAGCTGTGCCGACATGGTCTAGCGGCAGGCCAACTAGGCTTGAAAGCTGAATTGCGAAGTCTAGTATTGCCTCAGTTATACCCATTATGCACCTTGTATTATCCATGAGAAATTTTAGTAGCTCTGGTCTCTTTGAAGGATCATCCCAATATTGAGCATACTCAAAATCCTCTATTAACACTCTTTCCTCGATTTTCATGACCCCCAAGTAATCAGCTATGTTTTCTAGAGTCTTGACTTTAACCTCGGGGAACTCGTCCGCATAATCAAATAGGTCTACGTTAGCCCTACCAGTTATGGAGACATGGCCATAAGTGCTTGTATGCGGCTCGGCGCCAGCTCTATCAATTACTAGAGATAACCCGTTCGCCTTTGCCCTCGCCACTAAATACGGTATATCCCTTCTATTTGTTTCAAAGCCAACTATTATATCTGGGTCAAAATTCCTTATAAAATTCATAAAATCGTTAATTATTTTTCTATCATCTTCAGTCTTTTCTGCAATAAATTGTTTCTCTTCGCCAGTATTAGTTATGGCTGAGATGATTACAATAGGGTTCTTCTCAGGTTTTGGCGAACCCTTCGGGCTATAGCATATCATTGAGAAGCCTAGAATCCTCAATTTTGGGATGTCGATCATTTCTGACAGATATCTTGGCGTAGACTTCGCGATTAACACTTTGTCAACTTGAACATTTAACACGTTAGGGCATTCCTCAACCTCTACTTCATGCCATCCACATGGAACAATGTTATTATCAATCATGTAGCGCATAGAATACCTAATATCGTCTTCGAGAAAGCTGCTGATTCCCTTAACCTTTGAGATGACCTTAATATACTCTGGCATGATGTCAGGATCCTGACAGTAAATTTTAATCGCTTTTACTGGCTTTCCAAAATATTTTCGGTCTACAACTTCTACGCCAGTTATGTATGGCAGGTTAGCGCATACTTTTCTTATCCTATCGGCAAGCTTTTCGGCATCCTCCCCCTCCTCGGGAAGGACGTAAAAATATGTTGTGAAGCTCTTGTCTATAATTAGAACTCTTCTTCCTTCACTATCTATACCCCAAAGCCAAATCTCAGGCTGGTGATTCTTCACTTCATAGTTTATGTCTAGTATCCAGAAACGAGTAAGGGGCAAATTCCCGCACTCTCCATCATAAAGTATAGAAGCTCTAAAGAATTAACTTTTGCAACAAGTATGACCATTATTCGTTTCTCCAAAAATATTTATATCTAAATCACAATAAAGTAATACTTTTAGGTATTGAGGCGATAAGGATGATAATTGCTGTTTTAGGCGGCGGGGTTCTCGGCGAAGCTGTTGCGGGAAGTCTAGTTTCTGGTGGCTATGAAGTTGTAGTCGCCGAAAAGAAGGAAGAGCGCATAGGTGAACTTAGGAAACTAGGCTTAAACGTTACAAATAATAATAGGGCAGCCGTAAAGGAAGCTGACATCGTGATACTTTGCGTTAAACCAAAAGATGTTGAAAGTGCAATAAAGGAGGTTAGTGAGGAGATTAAAGGTAAAATTTTAATCTCCATGGCGGCTGCCGTATCAATAGATTTCCTTAAAAAGCTGGCGCCTGAAGCAAAGATAATTAGAACTATGCCAAACCTAGCTGTACTTGTCCGTGAAGCCTTTATAGCCTACACACCCGACTTAAATGTAACCCAAAAGGAGCTTGAGATTGCCTTGGAGGTGCTCAACACCCTCGGAAAAACTTGTATGGTTGATGAGGCGCAGATGGATGTTATGACAGCTTTTAATGGTGGTGCACCCGCATATATGTCGCTTATAGCTGAAGCAATGATGTATGCTGGTTTAGAGATTGGCGTTGAAAGGGATTTAGCATTAACGATAGTAGCTCAGGCGATGATTGGTACTGGGAAACTAATTCTTCAGGGAAAGAAGACACCCTCAGAGATATGTGCCATGGTTGCAACTCCAGGTGGGGTTACAATAGAGGGACTATTTGAGATGGAAAGCTTCCCAATAAGGCATGCTTTTATGAAGGCCATCAAAGCAGCTGTGGAAAAAGCGCGTAAGCTTTCACTTTCATTCTCTGAACATTAATTTTTAAGAGAAAATTTTGTCAGATTTCGTCAGATCCTTTAGTCTTTCAACGCCCTTTATTTCTTTAATGAATGATGCTACGCTCTTTGGAAGAAGTTCTTCCCAGTTTTGGTCTAAGAGCATTCTGCGCCTAATCTCTGTCGCTGAGCAGATATCCCTCTTATAGAATGGTATCGACTCAACTCTAAAGCCACTCTCAATAAATAGGCGCCTAGTTAATGGCTCATTAGAGTATACTACATCAAACTTAGGAACTTGCGAGCACACATGTGAAACCCATAAGCTGTGGATGTCGAGATCTGCAACGGGGATTATATAATATTTGCTGGGGTCGATGCCCACCTCATTTAATGCGAGCTTAATCATGTAGATCCTCTCGCCTGCTGTGAAAGGATTTTCGAGGGTGTGGCTCTCCTGCGAGCTTCCAACAACAATTATTATTTCGTTAGCTTTGCTGAGAATATATTTAATAGCTTCAAGGTGGCCTAAATGAAATGGCTGGAAGCGCCCAACGTAAAGCGCTCTCAAAAACTTTACGTTACCTTCGTTCTCACTCCTCTCCATATGAGTCTCTCCTACATCGTTAACTATCTGCTTTGTAATGTAACTTATTGTGCAAGTTTAAATTTTTAAAGGTGTTGTGATTTAAATGCGCCGAGTTGATGTTCGAAAGGAGGACTTAGTTAAATACTTGTCTCATATGACAGAGTTTGAGAGAGCTGTTTTATTAGCAGTCTCCGAGATACCTAGGGGTAAAGTCTCTACTTATAAGCGTATAGCTGAAAAGATTGGACGGCCCAGAGCATTTAGAGCTGTCGGAAATGCTTTACATAAGAACCCGCTTCCACTGATAATCCCATGTCATAGAGTTGTTAGGTCTGACGGACATATAGTTGGAGAGACTACTACGGAAGTTGAGGAGCGGAGGAGACTATTAATGGAAGAGGGAGTACCAGTGGTTAATCATCGAGTTAGATTGAGTGAGGAGATTCTTTATTAAGTGAGGGATAGGATGTGATCTCAACAAAATATATTAGTCTCTGAAACTCTATTTTGGGTTAGAGAGGGTGTTGCTTTGGCCCAGTATTTAACGATTCCAGGAGCAACAACGGTTGGAATAGTATGCTCTGACGGTGTGGTCTTAGCTTCAGAGAAGAGGGTCTCGTATGGAAACCTTGTTCTAAGTCGCTCCGCAAAAAAGGTATTCAAAATATCTGATCATATAGGTGCGGCTTGCGCTGGTTTAGTCTCTGATATGCAGATCCTTGTGCGCGAAGTTGGGGTTTACGCAAGTCTCTTTAAGCTTGAAACTGGGCGCCCAATAAGTGTTAAAGCTGCTGCGAAAGTTATGTCTAACTTGCTCTTCAGTAGTAGGCTGATTCCATATATAACAGAGACAATAATAGGTGGGGTTGATGATGAGGGCCCATCACTTTATGTGCTTGACCTTTTAGGGTCGACAATTCCAGATAAATATGCCGCTGTTGGCTCTGGGGCCGAGATAGCGATAGGTGTTTTGGAAGGCGAATATAAAGAAGGAATCACTGTTGAAGATGCGAAGAATTTAGCTATAAAGGCTATAAAGTCCGCTATAAGTCGCGATGCTATGAGCGGGGATGGTATAGACTTGCTAATAATAACCAAAAATGGAATTAAAGAGGAGTCAATAATATTCTAGCATCATCTCATAAAACTTTTTTAGACTCTGTTTCCACCATAAGTGTGCCGTTATTTGGTGGGATATTATGTCGTTCAATTTAAGTGATGAGGAAGGAACATTCCTCGTTAAACTTGCGAGAAGAGCAATTCTGGAGAATCTGAAGGATGGGAGAATTATCAGCCCGCCAAAGGATGCCCCACCAAATTTATTTGAAAAGAGGGGTGTCTTTGTAACAATAAATAGTATAATCGGCGGCGAGAAATCTCTTAGGGGTTGCATAGGTTTTCCATATCCAATTTATCCCCTCGTTAGGGCGGTTATAGAGGCTGCTATTGAGTCCGCAACTAGAGACCCACGCTTCCCCCCATTAAGGTTAGAGGAGCTTAACCAAGTTGTTTTAGAAGTAAGTGTCCTTACTGAGCCGGAACTGATTGAAGTCAAATCCCCGCTTGAATATCCATCTAAGATAAAAATCGGGGAAGATGGACTCATCATTGAGAGAGGTTTCTACAGAGGCCTACTCCTACCACAAGTCCCCATTGAATGGGGATGGAATGAGGAGGAGTTCCTCTCTCAATGCTGCCTGAAGGCGGGCCTACCACCAGACTGCTGGCTTCTAAAGGGAACGAAGATCTATAAGTTTCAGGCAATAATATTTGAGGAAACAAGCCCTAACGGCCCTGTGATTAGGAAGACCCTTAAGAAGACAGAGGAAGCATGAATAGGATTCCTATTCATTGTTCTCTGTCAATTTTATAACTCTTTCATTAGTCACTAGTACCGTGTCCTCTATGCGCGCCCCACCGAGCCCCGGAATATAGATGCCGGGCTCAACGGTTACAACGTTACCCGCGAGCAATATATCTTCACTTAATGGTCCTAGTGTTGGTGGCTCATGTACATCTAAGCCTATACCATGGCCCAAGCCGTGGACAAAATATTCACCATAACCATTCTCTATAATGAGTTTTCTGGCAGCATAATCAACATCCCTTGCCATGACGCCACCCCTTATTTGATTCATCGCTACTTTCTGCGCCTCCCTAACTAATTCAAGTATATGCTTTTGTATCTGCGTCCCCTCCCCAACAACAATCGTTCTAGTCATATCCGCGCAGTATCCATGATACTTAGCTCCGATGTCGATTATAACGAGATCCCCATCCCTAATCTCGCGTTCTCCTAGAGCTCCATGTGGGTAGGCGGATTCTGGTCCGCTGCAGACTATCGTATCAAACGCCACTCCGCCTGAACCTAACCTCCGCATCTCATACTCCGCCTCAGCGGCAACCTCCCACTCTCTTACTCCAGGCCTAATAACTTCTAGAGCTCTACTCATTCCCCTGCTCGTTAAGGCAGCTGCTCTCCTTATAAGCGCTAACTCTTCTTCATCTTTAATTCTTCTCAGGGACCAGAGGACTTCTCCAAGCGGCTCAATCTTAGCTCCATTTAAGGAGTTTTTCATCTTTTGGTATTCAGCGGCATCCATTTTATCAAATCCTATGGACTTTAAGCCCCTCTCAAGAATCATATTGAGGACCCTCTTTTCGACCTTTTCGCCGATCTTCACTAGCTCCACTTCCACATTTCTAGCAAAATTTTTTGCTGTTTCATAGTTTACTGAGTTCACAAAAAGTACACTATTCCCATCAACTGGAACAAGTAGTTTTGCACCCCACATAAAACCAGTTAAATAATATATATTCTTTTCATCACTTAACAAAATTGCCTCAAAACCTTTCTCAATAACCTTCTCCCTTAATTTCTCAATCCGTATCTCATACTTCATCATGAAGCACCGAAAACAGAATATTCAATAACTCTATATTATTTTGCTTAAAATTTCTCTTGGCTCAAACTCTTCTTGGGATCTGATTGATGCCTCCTCGACATATATCTGAATAGCATATTTCAATGAGTCCCTGCTTATTGGTATGAAGCCTTCATCAGTGTTAAAGTACTCCATGAGCGATGCGGAGCAGGCGAAGCTTAAGGCTTTATCCTCAAGCCTTGCCGAGAACGCCAAAGTGTCTCCCTTCACCTCGTTAAGCAAATACTCCCTAGCCTTGGCTATGAGCTTATATGCGTCCTCAGTTATCATCACTGGTTTATATGGAAACTCATCTTTAATGAGAGGGTGTTGCGTCTCAATTGCATATATTAGGGTTAAGTGATCCCTAATTGCCTGCGCCATCTTTCCTACATCCATTTTTCCGAGAAATATCTTCATTTGGCTCTCAGCTATCTCCGTGAAGCGCTCCTTAGTTAATCGGTGAAGCCTGCATAGCATACGATCCTCAATAGCTCTAAAGTTCGGATCCTGAATTGTTACTTTATACCCCCTCTTATAAACTGCTACGTTATAGTTTACGACAAAGAAGGAAGTAAACTTATATGGACCTATAACTTCCCGCTGGGTTTCATATCTTATCTCGCCCTGCTCCATCGCAATCTTGAGTGGCTCAATCATACCCTTATACCTAAAGAAGTCATTAAATTCTGGAATGATGAAGTTAAATGTTCGCCCAGCATAGGCTTGGCCGACTCTGATGAATCTGGCGGGCGTCATCCCACCACAATAGCGGTTCCTTCCAGGTATTCCATGGGCTGGGAGATTAATGCTTGTTTTCCCAAGTATTATATCTCTCGTTGCAAAGCTCTTACCGGTTCCGGGGTCGCCGAATAATGCTAGAGACCACCCAGTCCTTTTAACCATCTTTCCACTAGGGTTAATTACCCCTGCGTTTGATAGCCCATATTGCTGCGTTAGGCTTAGTAGGCTATCAAAGTATAGGATTGGCCCAAAGAGGTCTTGAAGGTAACTTGAAAGTTTCGTTATGCTGAAGTTTCTGCCGAATTTTATTGTTTCCTCAAGCCTATTCTCAATTAAATCGTATAGATAGGAATCTAATTCACGGTCCATCCTCTCAATGATAGCTCTCTCCTCAGCCAGTGGGTCGATGATTCTTCTTTTCCCTTTACTAACACTGGTGGCTTGTTTCTCCAGCTCCACTCGGGTTTCCTTTTTCCCAAATACTTCAGACTCAACTATTGGGAGCATTTCTCTTGGTATGCTCCACTCCCTATATTTTTCGCCAATATATGACGCGGATATTATGCCCAGATCTTCTAGATCACTTAGCATTTCATACACCTGGGGAGATTTAATGATCTCCTTAACAGTATAGGAATCTATGACGCCACCTCCTTCAACAATAGCCTTTAAAAGGTTCATTCCAGCCGAGCCATGCATTAATTTGAACCTGCGCAGCCCATTAGCAACGAGGTTCCATGAACCTTCAAGGGAAAGCTTTCCGTCAGCCAGCAGATAATATTTCCCCTTAAATGTTATCCATCTTCTAGGCTCATACTTTTGGAATATTTGCTTTAAAACATCATCTGTCACTCTTAGGGATATTTCATTGGAGGCTTCATCTTCATCCATCTCCCAGCAAGATGAAAGCTTCTCGAAATACGGTATATTCAGCTGTCTGCCAATCTCGAATAGCTTATCTATTGAATAAGCCTTCTTCAGAAGCTCCCTCCTCTCAAATATTTTCTCATCCTGCTCAGAAATCATCCCAGCTCCTCCAGAATATACCGCTGCTTGACCCAGATATTAATACTCACGCCCTCAAAATATAGGTTCGTAGCCATCTGGAGACGTTAAAAAACTTTATTGAATAAGGGGGAAACACGACCGAGAGCATTGGTTTACATGAAAATGCCAACAATATTTAGTAATTTAAGTCTACTCTAGATAACTTTATATCAATAGTTTTATCCTTGCAATCTTGAGAGATGCTTCATCACAATTGACTATCTAGCTTTTAAGTGACTCAAGCTGGAATTAAAGAATTTGGGTGGAGACTTAAAATCAGCCTTACCTGAAGCAGGACCAGTATGCAGCCAATATACTCTTTAGTTCCTTAACAATTCTTTTAACCTCATTTATGTTTTGCCATGGATTCTGTGGCGCTGGATAGTAGTCTTCTATATCCTCCTCACTTATATTTAGCTCCGCTATGCCAGCTATTAATGCATACCAGCCATAGGGTAAAACTTGAATATTGTATCCGCTCCCAATGAGGAGCACCGCTCTTCCCCAGCATACTTCATCTGATACTTGACCTATTAAGCGCGCTATTTTGAAGAAACCTTTAGCCGTTAGTCCAAGACTTCCCAAATGGTCAGCAAAATGTGAGTCGCTTCCACCGTTAGCTATAATGATTTCTGGCTTAAATTCTCCTGCTAATGGTAGAAAAATCTCTTTAAGAGCATAAAGATAGGCTTCCTCTCCAGTCCTCATCGGGAGCGGAATATTAACATTATATCCAATTCCCTCTCCAGACCCTATTTCACTAATAAAACCGCGTCCCGGATATATTGTCAGGGGATCTTGGTGTATTGAGATGAAGAGAACTGTTGGATCTGAATAGTATATATCGCTTGTTCCGTTTCCCGCATGAGCATCATAATCGAGAACTAGAAATCTCTTCACATTAAATTTCTCCCTTAGATATTCTATTAGAATTGCGATGTCATTGAAGAGACAGAAGCCGCCGCCGTAATCTCTGCCAGCGTGATGGGAACCCCCTCCAAGAGCCGCGGCTCTTTCAAACTCGCCCTTAAAAACCGCCTCTCCAGCCTTAATAACCCCGCCAATGATGTACATTAAAGCCTCAATAATGCTCTTTGAAGTTGGCGTATCCATATCGTATGGCTCATTCAGCTCCGCTAAACGAAAAATATAGTCAACATAATCTTTACTATGCACCTTAAAAAGAATTTCTTTTTCAATGGGCTCTGGCTTAACCAATACTATGTTCGGCAGATTAAATAGCCCTTTTCTCTCAAAATACTCCATAGCCCTGGTATACCTATTTCCCCTGAAAGGATGATTGATACCAAAATCATGTTGAATAAACTTTTCATGGTATGTTATACATGTCTTCCTAGGAGGCAAGAATTTTCTCTCCTAAACACGTCTTTAATTAAGTAGTCTTGGGATACAGCATATTTATATTTATTCTAGTTCAAAGCATATAATAGACCGTTTTTAGATTCTCCATTACTATCTGAGCGCCAACCATGATTCAATTACTGAATGTACTCGTCTCATTTTTGGGTTAAGAGGAGTATTGCTTGGGCGAGGTCTCCACCAGTCTGCTCAAGAGCTGCTCTCGCCTCCTCTAGGCTAACATTCGCCTGCTGGGCAACCAGGATAACATCCTCTTCTGGAATCTGAATCCTCCTCGCAATACTTTTCTCAGTTATTTTCCCACCAGTTATTTGAAATATTTTTTGTCCCTGAACTTCAAGAACGGCAACTTCAGGCTCCTCTATTATTATCTCCTTATCCTTCGCCTTAATTACTACTTCATTCGCTTCGAGAGCCGTCATATTTAGGCCCATACGCTGTAAAAGTCTCTTAGCCTCCCGTGGGCTCAGTCTCCGCATGGCTTAACATCACCAATAGAGATTGATTATTCTTCCGTATTTTGTTTTTCGCATTTACCTCTACGCACTTTTACTGCAACCCCCCTCTTGAAGACTTTCATTTCACTGCCGGAGAGTAGCGCCCTGCCGACTGCCACGATCTCTCCATTGCTATTTATTACGAAAACCTCTTCTCCGGGGCGAATATCTTCATCGGCATCTACTACATGCTTAGCAAACAAATCCTTTCCCCTCTCAATGAAGGGAACAACGCTATCGTCAACTTTAACCCAGAGACGCTTCTGCTCCATGGATGAGAAGACTCTTCTCGCACCCTCAATTGTGAGTGTAAAGAGCCCCGTCGTTGGATTTAGCGCAGCTAGGAGCCTCCCACCAGAATAGACGTATCTTATTCTACCAGTCCTCTTAGAAAAGATGACTTTAACATCTTCGGGGAACAATTTCTCTCCAACGTTTCCGCCAAACTGATAATTGGCTATTTTTCTTATACGCTCTAGAATGCTCCTTTGAACGAGCCTCTCATTTCCCTCCAAGATTCTCGCCAAATAAATTTTTCAGTAAAAATTTAAGTAAATAGTTTTTAAGGTTGAAGCCAAAATATTTATAAGTAGTTGGGTGCTCTACATTGCAGTGCGATGTCTGTGGCCGAAAAATTATAGGGAAGCCGCATAGAGTGATCATTGAGGGAGCTAATGTTATTACATGTGCTGAGTGTGCTAAGCTTGGGTCAGGTTACTGGTCCCCTAGAAAAGAAGAGAACCTTGCAAAAAAGGCTGCCCCAAAATTATCAAGAAGCATAAAATCAGTTGTCAGCGGTAAATACTCCCAAACGCAGACGCAAATACAAGATGATTATGAGATAGTTGAGGGCTTTGGCTCAGTAATTAAAAGAGCACGTGAGAAATTGGGCTTAACGCCAGAGGATCTTGGCAAAATTATTGGAGAGAAGGAGTCCGTGATTAAGAAGATTGAAGGTGAAAGAATCGTACCTGACATTAGGCTAGCGACTAAGCTTGAACGTGCATTGAAGATAAAATTGTTGGTTAAGCAGCCTGAGATTGATCTAGACAAGTCGACTAACATGGCTATGAGAAGTAAAAGAGGAGTTACGTTTGGCGAAGTTGTCCACATAAAGGGGGATGAGGAGGGGTAGGCTAGGACTAGGGCGATTCTAGTTTATCGCAGAGGGCCCTTTGAGAAATCATGCATAGAGGAGCTTAAGAGTTTAGCCGAGGCAGCTGGCTACGAAGTTGTTGGAGTTATTGAACAGACAAGGTTCCCCCATCCACGCTATAATATTGGTCCGGGAAAGGTTAAAGAGCTCACCCAGATGGTTAAGAATCTCGGGGCGGAGAAAATAATTTTTGGTAATGACCTTAAAGTCATTCAAATATATAATCTTGCTAAAGCAACTAATGTAGAAGTTATTGATCGCTTCCAGCTAATTCTTGAAATATTTGTTAAGAGGGCTTCGACTAAAGAGGCTAAACTCCAAATTGAATTGGCACGGCTGCAGTATGAGCTAGCCCATGCCAGGGAGAAGGTTAGGCTTGCTAAGATGGGCGAGCAACCAGGCTTCCATGGATTGGGCAAATATGAGGCAGATGTCTACTATAATGAGATTAAAAGGAGGATTCATAAAATACAGGAGAAGCTTAAGGAGATTAGAAGGTTAAGGCAGGTTCATAGGGCGCGGAGGGCTGAGCTTGGTCTTTCCCTCATATCACTCGCAGGATACACTAACTCTGGCAAGAGCACGCTTTTTAACGCCCTCACAAGAGAGGAGGTTCTAACTGGACCAGAGGTCTTCACAACGTTGTCTACAACGACAAGAGTTATGGATATTTTTGGTGAGAAGGCTTTCATTACGGATACTGTAGGCTTCATAGAACGTTTGCCCATAACCTTAATCGAAGCCTTTTACTCAACATTGGAAGAGATCACTTGCTCTGATCTAATTTTATTAGTAGTCGATATAAGTGAGACAATTGATGAGGTTATGAGAAAAATTGCATCTTCTCTTGATGCGTTGAGAAAGATAGATGCAATGGGGATACCGATGATAGTTGCATTAAATAAGATCGACTTATTATCGAAGGATGAATTGTATCATAAGGTCGCATATTTAAGTGAAGCCTATAAGAACTTAAAATTCGTTCCAATATCAGCCTTATATGGGGTTAACCTTGATTTACTCAAAATGGAGATGTCTAAGACCCTTAAAAGGTATGAGGATTTAACTATAACAATGCCCCTGCAACAGGAATCATTTTCTCTCCTCTCTTGGATATATGAGAATACGAAGGTGCATAGAATAGGATACGATAATGATTCTCTAAAAGTATACATTGGTGTGCCGCAGAATCTTATAGAGAAGATTATGGCGCTTGTTGAAAGAGTCGGTGGAAAAATTGTGTCATCAACATAGTTGGAAGGTTTTTGTCCTTAGACTTGGGCATAGACCTGAGAGGGATAAGCGCATTACAACACATGTTTTTCTTGTCGCTAGAGCATTTGGTGCTCACGGAGCATTTTATAGTGGGCAAAAGGATGAGAAAGTTGAGGCGAGTATTAGAAAAGTCGTGGAGTCGTGGGGAGGCCCTTTCAGTATAGAGTATGTTGAGGAGTGGGTCAAAAAGATAAGAGAGTGGAAAAAGATGGGTGGCGAGGCTATACATTTAACAATGTATGGTTTACCATTAAATGAAGTCATTCAAGAAATAAGGAAGTCTAAAAAGGATAAACTTATCATTGTTGGGGGAGAAAAGGTTCCGAGATTAGTCTACGATCTCGCTGACTGGAATGTCTCAATAACCCTGCAACCGCATTCTGAGGTCGGAGCTCTAAGCGTTTTCCTACATGAACTATATATGGGAGAAGAACTCAAAAGAGAATTTGAGAATGCTAGGATAAAGGTTATCCCGCAGGCAAGAGGGAAAAAAGTCATAAGGTTATTTTAAAAGCTATAAGTTTATTCCAAAGTTCCCGATTAATTTAAGTTCTCTATCAACAATATTTATATTTGCTGAATATTCGATGTGATTAAGCATGCCAATTATAAGCCATGACACACTAATAAAGGTCGCGCATGCGATTGGTGGCGAAAAGGCAGCAAAAATAATGGAGGTTCTTAGCCAAAATGAGGAGCTAACAGAGGATGAGATAGTATCTAAGACTGGAATAAAACTTAATGATGTCCGGAAGATACTCTATAGGCTTTATGAGCTCTCCCTGGTTGGGTTGAGGAGAGTTAGAAGTACGAATACAGGCTGGTTTACGTTTTACTGGAGGGCCCAGTTAGACCAGGTTGAAGGCTTCATAATAAGTCAGAAGAGACGGATACTAGAGAAGCTTGAAGAGAGGCTCAAGTATGAGGAGAGCCACAGCTTTTACTACTGCCATACCCCGGGATGCAAGCGTCTATCATTTGAGGAAGCAACGGAATATTTATTTAGATGCCCAAAGTGCAATAAGCCATTAGTATTTTACGATAATAGCAAAATTATAGAGGCTATTAAGAAGAAGATTGAGAAGATTAAAAGTGAGCTGAATGGGTGAAAGACTGCCCTCGCCTGAGGAGGCTCTCAGGATTCTTAGAAGCGTAGGCTGCTCCGATGAAGTAGTAAGACATTGTGAGGCAGTTGCAAGATTAGCCGTCAAAATAGCCAATAAATGCCTGGAAAAAGGAGTAAAACTGGATGTACAATTAGTTCATATCGGAGCCCTTTTACATGATATAGGCAGATCAAAGACTCATAGCGTTCATCACGCAATCATCGGCGCTGAGACGGCTCGGTCCCTCGGCTTACCGGAGAAAATTATAGCAATTATAGAACGACATGTTGGAGGGGGAATATCCTCGGAAGAGGCTGCTAAATTAGGTTGGCCAAAGAAGGACTATATACCAGAGACTATTGAGGAGAAGATAGTTTCATGCGCTGACAAAATGGTTGAGGGAACAAGCATTGTTCCAATCGGGGAGACAATAAAACGATTTATGGAAGAATTAGGTGCAAATCACCCGGCAATTGAAAGAATTAAGCGTATTTACCACGAGGTTTCAACTGTATGTTCTCTCAAGGATCTTCATCTCCTATAATGGGCCTATGGTAAACGTCATCCTCCCAAGTCCGCTTCACGAATCTCTTGAATAATATTTCTGACTAAACATAACTGATTAAAACGAAGTAATCGCAATAAACGCTTTTACACCAAAAAGATAAATAGTATGTTGATTTTTCTCTTAAATGAAGAGAGGGGCTGGGATGGACGGACTTGATCTAGGCTCTAGGCTTCTAGTAAGAGACGTCATGAGTAGTCCAGTGATAACAATTAGTGAAGATGCATCCGCTCAAGAAGCCGCTAAATTAATGAAGGAAAGCGATATTGGATGCATTATTGTGAGTACTAAGGATGGGAAACCTGTAGGCATAATAACTGAGAAGGATATTGTTACGAGAGTTGTCGCTGAGAACATTCGACCAAGCGAGATCACGGCGAAAGAGATAATGAGCACACCACTGATAACAATTGACGCGGAGAAAACTATAAGCGAAGCTGCTAGAGAAATGAATCGATACGATGTAAGAAGACTTGCAGTTATGTATAAGGGGCAGCTTGTGGGCATAATTACCAGCGAGGATATACTCTCAGTTACACCAGAGCTAATCGAGATAATTCAGGAGAGAGCAAAAATCTCAGCTAGCGAGGAATCAGAAGAAAAACTATCTTTGGCAGGATACTGCGATTACTGTGGAGCTTGGTCAGATAGTCTTAAAGAGGTTAACGGAGCATATGTCTGTGAGGACTGCTATGTAGAAATGAAAGAGAAGTAATTTTTAGATATCATCTAAATATAATTTCATTGGTTATGGATCCCGATTTTTGGGCGATAAAAGTTGAGTGTAGACCTTGTTCTGAAAGAGGCAAAAGTATATATTGGCGGCAGGGTTATTGATGCCGGGATAGCTATTGATGGAGAGAAAATAGTTAGGATTGCTAAGGAAGTAAACCTCCCAAGCGCCTCGGAAAAAATCAACTTAAATAGAACGTTTATTCTTCCAGGAGTTATAGATGTTCATGCCCACTTAAGAGATCAAGATCTATCATATAAGGAAGACTTTTATACTGGAACATGTGCCGCCGCTAATGGAGGTGTAACTTTAGTCATTGATATGCCCAATAATAAGCCTGTAACGATGAGCCTAGAAGCCCTTAAGGAGAGGATGAGGATAGCATCCAGAAAGACAGTTGTCAATGTGGCCTTTTACTCCGCTTTCCCCGAAGACATTAATGAGATAGGGCAAATAGCTCATGCAGGAGCAAAAGCTTTCAAGACTTTTCTCTCCCATAAGGTTGGTGGCATAGATCCTAATGATGAAGATAAGATGATAAACGCTTTTAAAGAAGCTGCAAAGGTTAATCTCCCAGTTGCTGTACATGCTGAGGATGGTTCTCTCCTCCTAAGAAAATTTAAGGAGGTAGCGGGTCGGAGCGACATTGAGGCTTACCTTGAGGTCCACTCTGTTGAGGCTGAGGTTAAAGGGATTAGGCGCACAATGAGGATCGCTGAAAGATCCGGCACCCATGTACACGTATGCCATGTCAGCACATCTGAGGGGTTAAGAACCATACTGCGTGAGAAGTCTCGCGGTATCTCAGTTTCATGCGAGGTCACACCACACCATCTACTCCTTTCGGAGAAAAATTTAAAGAGGATTGGCAATATTGCGCTCGTGAACCCGCCGCTCAGACCATTATCTGAAGTTCTATACTTGCAGTGGGCATTAGAGAATGGTCTAATTGATATTGTTGCATCCGACCATGCTCCCCACGCATTTAAGGAGAAGGATGCTTCTTCAGTATGGGATGTCTCAGCTGGAATCTCGGGGATTGAAACCATGCTTCCCTTAATGCTTACGATGGTTAATAAAGGGCAAATATCGCTGTCAACTTTGGTCAAGGTTCTCTCAGAGAACCCCTCAAGGATATTTGGGCTCAAGGGTAGAGGTCAAATAGCTGAGGGATTTTATGCGGATCTAGTTGTCGTAGATCTAAAAAGGGAGTGGACTATAGATCCGACAGAATTTTATTCTAAGGCAAAGTTTTCACCATTTGATGGATGGCGCGTAAAAGGAAAGCCCCTAAAAACATTTGTAAATGGTGTATTAGTGATGGATGAAGGAGAAATAGTTGCTAAGCCTGGATGTGGAAAAATAATTAGGTGAAGGATTTATGAGTGATATGAAGCTCATCGCTGATGGAATGCTTGGCAAAGTTGCTAGGTGGTTGAGAATGCTCGGCTACGATATAAAATATGCCGATGATCTAGATGATAAGGAGATACTTAGAATCGCCGCTGAGGAGAAGCGAATCATATTAACTAGGGATTATCAGCTTTTTAGAAAGGCTAATGCCAGCGGAGTTAGAGCGGTCTTTGTGAATGGGAGGACCCACACTGAGAAGCTGGCGGATTTATCAAGACAACTCAACATTAGGCTAGAAATAGATATTGAGCGGTCACGGTGCCCTAAATGTAATTCTGCAATTAAATCTGTCAGTAAGGAGAGTGTTAAGGATAGAGTGCCTCCTTCAACATATAAGATGCATGATGAATTTTGGATGTGTACTGGATGTGGGCAAGTATATTGGAAGGGTAGCCACTGGAAGAAAATAAATAGTTCTCTAGATCAGGCTAAAAAGATTCTCCTTGGGGGCAATGCTGAAACACCTTAATTACATTCTCATAAATGTTTATCTCTCCCATCCTTCTACTCCTTAAAACCTTATTGAGGGTAAAAAGTCTTTCAAAAGCGTTTGGCGGCGCTGTTAATGGACAAATTATTACATCATTACATTTATTGATTCTCGAGATAATCTCCGCCACCTGGGAGTAATGGAGTCTTGAGACTGAATTAGATCTCTTTAAAATAGCTCTGTATATCTCCTCTATGCGTGGACACTTACTATAGAGTCGCTCCTCTGGGCAAATAAAGTATTTGAAATCTTGAATTATATTGCTTTCAGGCAGTTTATTTCTGAGCGTATCCACGTTCAACATCTTATTAATGACTCTTTCACTAATTTTATTCTCAGCATACCTTAGGAGAAGTTTACTTATAGTTGAGGCACCCCTACTAAAATGCACTTCCTCTCGGACCACCCTATTATTTTCTGGTTCATATTCTCCTATCCAGAGACCATAACTTCCCTCTTTTATAATTGGCCGCATCATGAAGCCCCACGATCTCTGCGGGGTTCTCTCAAGCAACCACTCTGCATCATCCAATAAACTTCCATACCCTTTAAAATCTCGAAACACAAGTTTACCTAAATCTCTATCAAAGATAAGTACAACGTCACTAAACCTTATGCCCTTTGATTTCTCCTGAAACATCTTCAACCCTTAATAGCGATAATAGCCGTGACATTTAAACCTTTATCATGCCTAAGTAAGCTAGTAAACATCGTAAAATTTATATTTACTTTAAATGTTTTAGTGTGCATCAAATATATTAAGTCGCTTAAAAAACTTAATTCCTAAGGTGAGATCTTAATAAGGAGGAGGGATTATTAGCTCTTCATTCCAAGAATCTCAGGAGATCAAGAACTTATACGCTGAAAGTAAAAGGAGAGTTTTAATTGGTCCACCAAAGCTCACTCGCTTTGAAAAAGCTAGGATTGTTGGTGCAAGGGCGCTACAGATAGCTATGGGCGCTCCCATTCTGGTAGAAGTTAAAGAGAATATGAAGAGTCCAGTAGATATTGCTCTTGAAGAGCTAAAACGGGGTGTCCTTCCAATAACAATCCGTAGAACTCTCCCGGATGGAACTTACCAAGATATACCTCTAAAATGGCTTCTTGAGGGAGAGAAAGAATAGATAAATGGTGGATTGCCAGCTTCCCCAGCTTCGCGGGGCCGAAGACCCCACTAAAACCGGGGACGGAGCGCGGTTTAACTTCCAAGTTCGGAATGGGTTTGGGTGGTTCCCGCGCCCTTTGGCCGGCAATCCACCATTTACTTCAATTAAAACTCATATTCTTAACTTTTTCGTTTAGATGGGTGCATAATGTATATAAATTTGGATGATTTCTCATAATTTTTGATGGTGGGGCTGTGGTCTAGCAGCAGCCACACTTCATGTGTGACTGCTAGAAAGGTATGACGACTGCTTAATGCGGCTTAGCCGCTTAGGCCGTTAAGGGCTCCAGATGCCAGGAAACGGGTTTACTGACCCCTTGGGGATGAAGATCGTCTGGAGCTTGGAGAAACCCGTAGGTCGCCGGTTCAAGTCCGGCCAGCCCCACCATTAAGTTTCCCAATCTTTAGAAATTATCTTATACTTGCTGGAGCTAGAAATTATTGCGGTCTCTGTAGTTGAGGTTAATGCTCATGTGGATTCCCAAGAAATTTGCGTATATGTCTTTGAGTGAGGCGCATATCTTATTAAGGGAGATTGCTAGAGGGAAGCGATCAGAGGAGACCGTGCCAGTTTTTCAGGCTTACGATCGTGTTCTAGCCGAGGATATTATATCTGACATAAATATACCCCCATTCCCCGTCTCCCATGTTGATGGATACGCGGTCAGGTCAGAAGACACTCTCCAGGCATCCATAAACAACCCTGTTTCTTTGAAGGTTATTGGCAGGATTTACCTTGATGAAGTCTATAGGGGTGAAGTGAAGAGCGGCGAAGCAGCATATATCTCAACTGGATGCGCTCTGCCAAATGGAGCTGATGCGGTCACGCCAGTTGAGAGGGTTAGAGAAAGAGGCGGCTACATCGAGGTTTTACGGCCATTACATCCAAGAGAAAATGTTATCCCGGCAGGAGCTGACGTCAAGAAAGGGGAGAAGGTCTTTTGCACCGGACATATCTTACGAGCTCAGGACATAAAACTCCTAATAGACTTAAAGAAATGGATGGTTAAAGTTTTTAGGAGACCTATTGTGGCACTTTTTTCTGTTGGAAGTGAGCTTACTGATCGGTTTGAGGAGGCTGACAAAAAGAAGTTTGACAGTCATTCTGCGGCGATATCGATCTTAATCAGTGAGGCTGGCGGCGTCCCAATGAGTTTGGGTGTTGTGCCAGACGATACAAACGCTATCATCAGCAAGTTGAGAGAGGGGATTGAGAAAGCGGATGTAGTAGTGACGATAGGCGGCGCTTCAATAGGCGAGAAAGATTATGTTCTTGAAGCGACCAAGCGAATCGGCGAATCTAAAGTCGTGATTCGTGGAATTAAGGTGCAGCCGGGTAGGGTCACAAGCCTATGTATATTAAATGATAAGCCAATTGTGATGCTTCCAGGACACTTTCAATCAACGCTAGTTGGTTTTTACGCGATCCTCCTACCTTTAATCCGCCTTCTCAGCGGTCTAGAGCCCGAGGAGCCCTGCCTAACGGTAAGAGCGAGACTTACCCGCAAAATAGTTATAAGAGAATTTTTGTCATTTGACAGAGTTAGGTTTGTTAGGCTGATGAAAGTTTTAGGGAACTATTTCGCCGAGCCAATCCTAGGCAACTCCTCTATCGCTAGCGTAGTCACAAACTCGGATGGTTTCATAATAGTGCCGTGTGGTAGAGATATCCTCGAGGAGGGGGAGGAAGTTAATGTACATCTTATTAGGGGGTTATACCCCTTCAAGTAACATTCATCTCTCCATAAAGCTCCAGTTTTAAAGGGCATATTTAAACATTCAAACAATATATGGTAAGTTTCTTCTCTTTTTACTTAGTTTCAGAGCTTCCTTAGTCATCTTTAACGTTAGCTTAGCTATCCTCAACTCATACTCATCTAACATTTTTGACGGATCATTACGTCTTCTTTTCTTCTGCTCTCTCCTAGCCATACCCATGTCTCCTTAAAAATAACCTTCCCCTTTAAAACTTAGAAAATAATAAAATAGGCCACTTTTATAAGCGTTTTACTATATGACGATTTAAAGATTATTAAAAAATAGGTTGGCTAAAAGGGCTTAGGTTTAAGTTAGAGTTTTCAGAGAGGCTAACGCTAGCACCGCGTCCAGCAGTTTTTGAAATAGACCCGCGCGTGTAACCCTACCTATAATTTTACCTTTCTCGACGACATATATTCGTCTAATGTCTTTTTCAACCATAAGCTTCCATGCCTCTCCGAAAGACGCGTCTGGATCAATTGTTATTAATGGGCAGGACATGATGTCCTTTAAGGGAACCTTATTTATGTCAAGGCCTTTCGCTATGACTCTCTTCAATAAATCGCGTTCCGTAACAACTCCAGTGGGCATATCATTAATTGTGACAACAACGGACCAGACGTCATTTTCAAGCATCTTTTTTAAAGCCTCTATTGCTGGAAGATTTCCATCAAGCGTCACAATACCGCCTTCCATAACATCTCTTACTCTTAACGTGATTGGCATAAGATCCCCCCATAAAATCTCTCCATTAATGCTTATATAAGTATTAGTGGTTACAAACCATTTTACTTTTGTCTGAGCTTTAAGACCTGCAAATAAGAGTATCATTTATGCCCAATTATGTAGCTCTCTAAAATACGGTAGAATACGCTTAAATATACGCTGTTAAAATTAGTTAGGGGGTAATATTGCTTTTAGAACCATTAAAGAGGAGACAAAAATTATCTGTAGCTATTCCAGCGTCAATTGTTTCAGACACCCCTCACCTTAGAGAAAAAACATTTAGGATTGGCTTTATAGGGCGAGCTCTAGCTGTTTTTCGCGTTGACGAAGTTATAATCTATCCAGATATTCTCGGAGTCGATCAGAGCCGTGATCAAAAATTTGTATCCACTATTTTGTCTTATATGGAGACCCCGCAGTACCTCAGGAAGAAGATGTTTGGCATAATGTCCGATCTTCGCTACGCTGGAATACTTCCACCACTTAGAACCCCACATCACCCGACCAAAGGTAGAAAGAGGGATTTAAGGGTTGGGGAGTTTAGGGAAGGCGTTGTGGTTAAGGAAAATAAACGTGGAATACTTGTGGATGTAGGTGTTGAGGATCCAATATTTATACCAGGTGTGCATGTAAAGAGGGGCACGCGCGTAACCGTTAAAATTATCAGTGAGGGGGATACCCCCGGAGCTGTACTCGTAAACCTAGATGATGTTCCAGTATACTGGGGGTACAATGTGTTAATCTCAAGGAACCCCCTTGGCCAAATAATTAAGAAGGGTTCCTTTGATCTGGTTATCGCTACCTCCAGGTATGGAGAACCCTTTATTAAGGTTATGAATGACCTCCTAAAAAGATGGCATAAGTCAAGAAATATATTGATTACCTTTGGCTCTCCAACTCAAGGTCTCTATGAAATAATTAGGCAGGAGGGGCTTGAATTAAGTGAGGTCTCAGATTTCATAATAAATGTTATTCCGAGACAAGCCACGGAGACTGTTAGGACGGAAGAGGCCCTTTATGCAACATTAGCCATACTTAATGTTTTAACAGAGCCGCTATGTACCGATGAGCATATTACTAGTTATTCTTTTTAGGGTTGCTATGGCAGAAAGGGCTGCAATATAGCTTGTTCTAGGATTGCTTGGGAAGGGCTTATTTACGGTTCTAGTATACATTTCTCCGAACTCACCCCTAACATAGACCTCATGGATTATATCCTTTATTTTCGGATCAGCTATAACTCTAACCTTTGTTTTATCAGGCCCTATACCAGCCAAGCTTAGAGTGGCCGCAACATTAATGTTCTGTGGGAGTATTTCGACAGCCTTACGAGCTGGCCCCTCATAGAGAAGGAGTGGCTCCTTTATTGAGGAAATATCGATTCCACTCTTCTCGATTAAATCAGTTCCCCTAAAGCTTTCCGGAGGTTTTCTAGTTACAAGAATTACCTCCTCAACCTTTCCTAGTGCCGCGGACTTAATATTATCTATGCCAACGATGGCCCCGGATGGAACATAAACTTTCCTACCAGTTCTTCTGGTGACGTCAATTATCTCGGAGAGTAGTGATTCATCTAGTAGGGCGCCCACGCTCATAATTAGTAAGTCTTTGTTGCCGCTTAATATCTCGACAGCATGTTCTTTGACAAATTCCTGTGATGCTGCTTCAACAACGATGTGGACATCACTTCTCTCTAAAATCTCGCTTAAAGATCTTGCTATAAGGGGTCTACGTTTCAATTTAGAGGCGAGTTTTTCAGCATGCTCTGGAACAATATCATAAATAATTATTAGACTTGCGTTCTCAATCTTCCCGTCGTCTATAGCCTCAGCAACAACGCTACCTATTGTGCCGCAACCAACTAGTCCAATACCAGTCCTCGTTTAAATCACCCTTAACATATGTTTTTTAGATAAATAGTGTTAGGAAACTTAAATAAAGTTTCCTTCAGTCAGCTTTAAGTAACTTTAATATTCTTAACCATAAACTATAATACTCGATATTAAATCATGCTGAAGGTGAGATGAAATGTTAGTTTGGTTCATTTTAGCGCCTATAGTAGGGCTTATTTCGGTTGGACTTGCTGGTTACCTATACAGATATATTTTGGAGCAGGATGCTGGCACAGATAGGATGAGGGAAATATCTAATGCTATAAAGGAGGGCGCGAAGGCATATCTTAGAAGGCAAAATATAACTTTAATGGCCTTTGTTATCATTATGGCCGCCATACTTGGAGTAATTTACACAATATATCATCATGGAGACATATTTTTTGGGTCGAGTATGGCATTAGCCTACGTTTTGGGCTCCGTATGCACTACGGCTGCAGCATACATTGGCATGAGCGCCGCTGTTGAGGCTAATGTTAGGACGGCTAATGCCGCTAGAGAGGGGCTTAAGAGGGCTTTCCCGGTGGCGTTCTATGGCGGTGCAGTGATGGGTCTATCTATTATTGGCTTATCCCTATTAGGGGTTAGTGGATTATTCTATCTCTATAGATTTCTGCTGGGCTTCAGTGATGAGATTGCAGCAAACATTGTTTTAGGCTTCAGCTTCGGGGCCAGCGCCCTAGCCCTCTTCGCCAAGGCGGGGGGCGGGATATATACGAAGACTGCTGATATAAGCGCAGACTTAGTCGGCAAAGTTGAGCTTGGTATACCTGAAGATGATCCACGTAACCCCGCTGTAATAGCCGATAATGTTGGCGATAATGTTGGCGATGTTGCTGGTATGGGCGCAGATCTAACAGACTCTTATATTGCGAGCATCATAGCAGCGATGCTTCTCGGAGCTGAGCTCCATGAAGAGGTGCTCGTCATACTTCCACTGACAATATCCGCCATGGGCCTAATTGCATCGATACTCGGTGTAATAATTACTAAGGCTAGCATTAAGGGTAATCCTGGCGCAGCGCTCAATAGAGGCTCATTTGGAACATGGATCATATTTACACTGCTTCTATTTCTGGTTACATTTTACTCGGGCTTAGCTGGAAGCAGATGGCTTGGAATATTTCTGCCAACTGTTGCCGGCCTGGTTGCAGGCGTCATCATTGGGCTTACAACGGACTACTTCACATCTATAGATAGGATGCCCGCTAAGAAGGTTGCAGAGGCGTCGACTACAGGTGCGGCAATCAACATTTTAACGGGCTTCTCATATGGCATAGTGAGCATTATCCCGCCGATAATAGGTATATGTGCCGCAACGCTATTAGCGTGGTATTTGTCATCCTCATTTGGGATTAACCCCTTCTATGGGATTGCGATAGCCGCTGTCGGTATGCTTGCAACAGTTGGCATGACTATATCAGCTGACGCCTATGGTCCAATATCAGATAACGCTAAAGGCATATCTGAGCAGTCCTGGCTCGGTGAGGAGGTGGTTGAGGTTGCTGACAGGCTTGATGCCGCTGGGAACACGACGAAGGCTATAACAAAGGGCTTCGCCATAGGAGCAGCTGCGCTCACCGTCCTTGCCCTCTTCGCAGCCTATGTCCATCTTGTCGATATAAGGGTAGAGGAAATAACTTTAATGAAGCCTGAGGTCATTACAGGACTCTTTATTGGTGGTATGATGCCTCCTCTCCTCTCCGCCTTACTAATATTAGCGGTTGGGAGAAACGCTGAGAGAATGATTAATGAGATTAGGCGCCAGTTTAGGGAGATCCCGGGATTGATGGAGGGTAAGGCTAAGCCGGATTACGCTAAATGTGTCGATATTGCAACTAAAGGCGCTATAAAGGAGCTCCTCCTACCATGCCTGCTGGCAATAATAGTTCCAGTGTTGGTGCTAAAGATTTTATGGAAGGAGGCTTTGGCAGGCTTCTTGGCAGGATGCATTGTTACGGGAATAATATTCGCCCTCTTCATGGCTAACTCTGGAGGACTATGGGATAACGCCAAGAAATATATTGAGGCTGGAGCCTTCGGCGGGAAGGGTTCAGAGGCTCATAAGGCAGCTGTAACTGGCGACACGGTTGGGGATCCATTCAAAGACACCGCTGGCCCATCCCTAAACACGATGATAACGGTGATGTCTCTAGTTGCGGAGGTCTTTGCGCCGATAATAATTGGACTAGCGTAATAGTCTCCAAACAATCTTTTCTCTCATAAACGCCTATAATCTAGCTCAATAAGTGTATATTCCCTATCTTTACATTCCTAAGATATTTCTTAGATACTTGGTAGCATTCATAAGCCTGCTTCCGGCTTGTTGTCGGCAGGTCGTCTATAACATATTGTGGATAGAAGGCTAGGAGCGTATATGGTATCTGCGGGTCTATCTCGGCAATGAACTTAGCTATGTTCTCAACCTCTACGGAATCTATGTATCCCGGGACGAGCAATGTGCTTGCGGTTAGGACTGGAACCTCAGCTCTCTCCGGGAAATACCTCTCACCTATAATCCTAAAGTTTTCAAAAATTTCCTTCTTGGATACGCCGCACAATGCTGCATAAATGTTTTCATCCCATGCCTTTAAATCGAATTTAATGATCCCGCCGCTCTTAAATGATAGCTCAGCCGCCTTTAAGGCGAATTCCCTACGCATGTTGCCGTTCGTCTCCCAACATATCCTTAGTATACGCTTATTCCTCTCGGCCCATTCTAGAGACATCTCACTAACCTTAATGGCGTGGAGCATTTGTGTGGATGGGTCGCCGCCGAAGAAGCATATACATGAGACCCTCTCATTAACCTTGCCAGCCAGCTCCTCGCTACTAACACACGGGGCGAGTCTCTGCGATAAATAGCGGTAATGCCAGTTCTGGCAGAAGAGGCAGTCTAAGCTGCAAGCCCCATAAAATACTGCTAGATTCACGTAGCCGGTCTCGGCGGCAGGCTTATACGCATACTTCGGGTATCCAGTGCCAGTACAGCCAGGGCAGAACCACCATGCAACACAGTTTGTTGGTAATGGGTCATAATACCATTCTAAGATCCCCCTTTCCGGGGTCCCGCCCATTCGCTTAATTTGCCCATCAATGTTAAATACTAGGCCACAGAAGCCACGCGACCCCCGTCCAATAACACAGTCATTCGCGCACATCCCGCACTTAACGCCGTTAGGATCCTTTGGGATTTCTGGCGGAAGTTCAAAGCGCTTGCGTGTTTCTCTCCGGACAAATCTAAATATTTCTAAGGCCTTTTCCGGCTTTTCCCTAATACACTTTACACAGACCCCTAATTTACTAGAGATCAACGGTGAGATTGCTTTACAGATCAGGCAAGTCCCCATTTTCTCAAAAGTAAAAATGTCATTGGGTTCATTTATCCTTTAATCCAGGCGTTGAGGACCAGAACAACTAAAACTTTATAACAATTTCAAGAAATATTATTCCACTGAAGTTATGGCGGAGGCGCCGTGATGAGTGTTCTTGAGAAGAAAATTGTTGAGCTTTTAAGTAAATCTGAGCCCTTAACACTCATGGAGATAGCCGAAAGATTAAATAAGAGCCCCAAGGCCGTGTTTAGAGCTCTTCGTAAGCTATTTGAGAAGGGCAGGGTTGGCTGCGACATAAAGACTAGAAGGTATTATTTGGAGACTGATTATGAGGAGCATGAGGAAGACATTGAAGACATTAATGTCTAGTTCTTTTTAGTCTATAAGTCTCTCAATATGTCGGGCTTATCACTTGCTATCCCATCAACGCCCATCCCCGCAAATTTATGCGCTTCTTCAGGGGTATTAATCGTCCAAGCAATAACCTTTAAACCCTTTTCATGAGCCTTCTTCACAAGGTATGAGTAAATAAACTTGTACATTGGGAGTATGTATTGTGCTTTTAACGATATAGCTGCCCCAATTGGATCCTTATGTTTCACATAAATTAGTCCAGTCTTAATGGTCTCGCTTAGCTCCCTAACCCTCTTTAACACCTCTTCATGAAATGAGATTATTATAACGTTATCCTCTAGCCCCCTCCTCCTAACAATATCTAAGACCTTCTCCTCTATGCCAACCTCCTTTACCTCTATTAGTATCTTTACCTTTCTATTCAGGAAATCAAGAGCCTCCTCTAGGGTCGGTATCTTCTCGCCTTTATCAGTAGAGAGATTCTTAATCTCGCTTAGGGTTAAGTCGCTTACAAGACCCTTACCATTAGTTGTCCTATCAACCTCGGCATCATGAATAACCACTATCTCGCCATCTTTAGTCCTCCTAACATCAAGCTCGACGGCATTCACGCCCAATTCGAGAGCCCTCTTAAAGCTTAGTATGGTGTTCTCGGGCTCGTAAGCCTTAGCGCCCCTATGGCCAATTCTTAATTCTAACATAAGTGGCACCAATCTTCTTATCTCTTGAATAAAATATTTAATGCTTTTTAAGCCGGAAAGTAGAATCTATCTTCATTAGGATCTGGTTAACCTTTTAGTAAAAACTTCATGAATCTAATTCCATCCCTCCCAGCGCCATAATAGTCCTTTAAAACTTCAAATACTCTATATTTATGCTTGAGGTAGAATCTTATTGCAGCAGTATTGTCCCTGCGTGCTTCAAGGTAGCATACTTTAGCCCCCATTTTCTCCAGAATTTCTTCAACAGTCTCTAGTAAACATGATCCAAATCCCATTCTCCTATATTCTGGCTTAACCGCTATAGAATATATATGCCCCATACACTTCCCCTCAAAATTCTCAACGCGGGCGGTTACATAGCCAGCAACCTTCCCCTCTACAACAGTAACTAAAGTTATAAACTCGGGATCCTCAAGAAAATGTGCAATATAGTGGAGTGGAAAAGCGCCATCTTGAAAGCATTCAACCTCTATCTCATATAGAGCCCTTAGGTCGGATTTCTCCGCCCTTCTAACAGTAACTTGACTAGACATACTCCTAAATTCTTTAGCGCATAAAAATATAAATGCTGTCCATATATCGGGGTGCTGGAGACGAGGGGCGTATATATACTCGTTATATCTGTTAGAGAAACAAGAAGAGTAAATGTCGGCTCCCTCGGCACATTAACCTTTAAGAGGGGCTTATATGTTTATGTCGGCTCAGCCCAAAATAACCTTGAGAAGAGAATTGAAAGACACTTTAAGAGGCATAAGCGTGTCTTTTGGCATATAGATTATCTTCTCAGCGATGAGTACGCGGAGATCATAAATGTCCTCTTTAAGGAGTCCCTAAAAAGTGAGGAGTGCCGAATGGCGCGAGTTTTAAGTAGTCTTTACGAGCCAGTAGTAGGTTTCGGCTCATCCGACTGTAAATGCCCCAGCCATCTATTCAGAATAAATAGCAAGGAGGATATCAAAACACTTTTGAATTTATTTGGGCTAAATCTCTTTAAGAGGGAAGCAGGAGAGCTGAATGAGAGTTAGGGTCAAAGTGTTGGGAGTGCTGAGAAGGGCTCTTGGGAAAGATGAACTAGTCGTAGACATGAATGCTAAGGGAGATTTAAGATTAAAGGATATTGTTGATGAGGTTCTAAGAGAAGCTGCTTCGCTAAGAGATATTTTACTAGATCCGGAGCTGAAGGACCCGCGCCCTAATACAATAATATTGTTAAATGGGAGGGAGATTAATTTGCTAGGCGGATTGGATGCGATTGTTAGGGATGGAGATGAAATAGTTTTTATACCAGTGATTCATGGAGGATAAAAGAAAATGGATTATTCTCTACTTCTTCTTTTTCCTCCCAGTTCTCTTAGCGGCTATCTGCCCAACCTTTGCTCCAGGCGGCGCATTACGTGAGACAGTTGTGTGCTTCTTAGCACTCCTCCTTCCGCTTCCGAATGGGTGTAAGGCGGCTATCATCGCCCTTCCACGCACCCTTGGATACTTATGCCCCTTAGCCTTCATCCAATGGAACTTCTTTCCGGCCTTAACAAAAGGCTTCTCGATACGTCCCGAGGCTGCCACAACACCTATCGTTGCTAGACATCGATCATTTATGTAGCGCGTTTTACCAGATGGGAGAGATATAAGTGTTCCCTCAGGCGTATGTGAGAGCACAGTTGCATATGATCCGGATGCGCGGACAAGCTTTCCACCATCCCCAGGCAGTAGCTCTACGTTGCATATCATTGTTCCCTCAGGTATTATTCCAACTGGGAGGATATTGCCTATATTTACTGATGCCTTTCCCCCAACCTCTATTATCTGTCCCTCATGTAGCCCCTCCACTGCCAGAGTATAGTACCTCTCACCGTTCTCGAGCTCTACATAAGCTAACGGGGCTCCCCTCCCCGGATCATGAACCAGCTCCAGTACTTGCCCCTTTAAAACCTTGTTTACAATGTCTATCTCAGATAGATTTGGATACTTCGCTGGTGCAACCCGTCTGTGGGTGGCTGCCCTGAATACTGGCGACCCTCTCCCTCTTCTTTGAACTAATATTCTCTTGCCCATTTCAACCCCTCTATACTAGAGCATGCCTAATTTAACTGCCAGATCAGCTGCATTATATTCTGGAGAAAGTTTCACAAAAGCTTTTTTGGTTCCATCTCTAGTTATAACAGTGTTAACTTTCTCAACTTTAACCCCATATAACCTCTCAACAGCCCTCTTTATATCGTGCTTTGCCGCCCTACGATTAACAATGAAAGTTATCTTATTCTCCCTCTCAACCATCCGACTTGTCCGCTCAGTTATAAGCGGATACAAGATGATTTCATTCGGCTCCAACCTGGCTAACCTCCTTAACAACAGTGGTGATCTTTTTGAGCTCCTCTATACTTGAGCTCGTCCATATGGTTAATCTCCCAGGATGGGTTCCAGGGGCTAGCAGCTCTGGGTTCAGGTCTTTAACCTTAACAACATCCACTCCCGGAAAGTTTTTCGCGGCTTTAAATATACCATCATCCCTCGACACCACGATGAGGGGCCCAATAGCTCTTTTAAGTCTTCTACCCCGCATCTTACCCTTACCACTCCTAACATTAATGCTATCCATAACTCTCTCAATATCTGGCCAAACCCCTAAATTCACGAACACCTTCCTTAAATCGCCCGCCTTCTTTATACTCTCAAGATCATCCGTAACTATTAAGGGTATCCCTGGAACACTATCTATGACGTGCCCCCTAGCCTCAACAATCTCCTTCCTCGCGGTCGCTGCTATTGCCGAGAACAGTGCTAAACGCCTCTCCTTCTTAGGAATCTTTTTATAGATTTTCTTTTCCGCTGTGGGTGGATGCGCTAAGCGGCCGCCAACTGTGCCCGGAGCAAATTTCGCCCTACCAGTGTCCAAGCGAGGCAACCTCGCAAGTCCATGACCAACGCCCCAAGACTCAGCAGTAGTCCTCTTACCAGCATATGGATCCCTACCCTTTGGCTGTAAACGGTGCGATTGAATTGCCACAACAGCCCTCTTTATGACATCAGGCCTAAATGGTGTCAAGAAGACTTCTGGTAATTCTATTGTGCCAACTTCCTTCCCCTCAAGATTAAAGACCTTAACATATATTTTTTCCACGCCCTTAAACCTCCCTAAACACCCTGCTGCGACTCAAGAGAGATAAATGTTATTTGTGGTGGCGTCTCACTAACTCTCTTTGGCGGCCTAGCAGGATACCTCAGCCTTATCAGTCTCTTAGCTGGTCCAGGGACGCTTCCACTCAATAACACGTAGTTCCCTTTAACTATGCCATAGTGTAGGAAGCCACCTTTCGGTGTCACCTCTTTACCATCTTTTCCAATCTTTAGTATCCTTTTGTTATATTCTGTTCTCTGGTGGTAGCCCATCTGCCCAGGTCTGGGCACGGCATATATAACTCTCTTCATGCCTATTGCGCCCAGAGTCCCAACCCCACGCTCCGTTTTACGTGTTTTGTGTTGCAGAGTCTTTACACCCCACCTCTTCACAGGACCTTGGAACCCTTTACCCTTAGTTATGGCTATTACATCGACATATTGTCCCTCTTTAAAAACCTCTTCAACAGAGATAGTTTTACCTAAAATCTTCCTAACATACTCAAACTGCTCTTTTATGGTTCCCCCGCCAACCTTAATTTCCATTAGATCTGGCTTCTTCTTTGGGACGCTAGCTAACCTTGGCTGGGTGGCGGCTAAAACTCTAAACTCGGTGACCTCATTGAGGGCAGCCTCTATCCTCTTTAAACCCTCCTCAACATTCTCCATACCATAGTTCTTTGGTGGAGTTATAACCCTATCAAAGTCTTTGGGTATTGGCGAAGCCCAGACCTCAGTTAAGGCTCTAAGGCCGCATTCATCCCGCGCATATGCTCGGACGGCGGCTATATACATGGGTGGGGTATCTATAATCGTAACTGGTTGGACGACCTCCTTACCAAAGTTAACCGAGCCGGGCTCATCATCAACCATAACTACATAAGTCATTCCAGCCTTGTACCCGGCAAAGCCGAGTAGCACAGGTCCCTCTTTAACCTCAGGCCAATATCTCACTCTAGCAACTGAGCGCGAAGCTCTAGCTCTAGGTAAGTATGCTAATGAGCCCCTCCTAGGAGCATGGTGCTTCGGCATACCCTATAACCTTCGTCCTTTAATTCCTACACGTTTTCTCTCATCAATTAAGAGAATTAAGTTATAAATATTTCTCTCAAGCTCTCGGAAAAGATCCATTTCACCGCATAGGTTACAGTGAAGCAAAGTTTATATGTATAATGGTCTGGGAGAGTATTTGTGATAGGAAATTGAATGTCCCAGATGCTCTGCTAAGAGAGAAGATCAGAGGCTTCCTTGAAGAGGATATAGGACTAGGAGATATAACGACGGAACTCATAGTCCCTAGTGGGGTAAAGGTTCGTGCAGAGATAATCGTGAAGGAGATGGCCGTCGTAGCCGGGCTTGATGAAGCCAGAATGGTCTTTGAGATCGTTGGCGCAAGCTTTACACCAAACGTTAAAAATGGCGATGAGGTTTCACCTAATACGTCAATAGCCATTATTAGGGGCGAGGGAAGGAGTATACTTTCGGCTGAAAGGACTGCGTTGAACCTTCTTTCGAGGATGAGCGGAATAGCTACTGAGACAAGAAGGCTGATCAGGAAGATTAGGGAGGCTGGACTCAATATACGTATAGCCGCCACTAGAAAAACCGCTCCAGGATTAAGATACTTTGACAAGAAGGCTGTGGCTATCGGGGGAGGAGATCCGCATAGATTCAGACTAGATGACCAGATACTTATTAAGGATAACCACATCGCCATCGCTGGCAGCTTAGAGGAGGCTTTAAAAAAGGCTCTCTCCTCAAAGAGTTTTTCAAAAAAGATTGAGGTTGAAGCTCGGACTGTTGAGGACGCTATTAAGGCTGCTAGGCTGGGCGCTGACATAATAATGTTAGATAATATGAGCGTTAAGGATGTCCGAAGGGTCATTGATGCCCTTAAGGAGCTTGGCTTAAGAGATAAGGTTCTCATAGAAGTTTCTGGAGAGATAACTGAAAACAATATTTTAGATTATGCTAGTCTCGGCCCAGATATAATCTCTGTAGGCGCCATTACCCACTCAGCTAAATCCATTGATATGAGCTTAGAGATAGTTGAGATTGAGGGGTGAACCCTCAGCTAGAATTGTCTCTCCGCAATCCCCCTAATAATCTCTATGACTGTTGATGCAGGGGCATCAGTCTTAACCCCCTTAGCGTGGAAGTGTGTCCTCAGCGCCCTATAATTTGCACTTGAGAGACGGAGTATAACCTCCCTTAGTGGGGGTGTGGGTATACCAATTTTATCGCAAATCTTATCAATAACGTAGTAAGTGATGGGCGCGTTTATCTCATCTCTCACCATCGAAATTATCTTTCTTGCTTCGTGACCTATGTGGCTGAAATTCTCCCTCTCTAAATTCTCCTTCAGTATCCTACAAAAGTTCTCATCAACTATTCCACCAAGCCACAGCGGCCCAGTAGCCCTCATTATAGACCCACACTCCGGGCATTTACTATTATGCCCAGCTAACATGATATCCTGATGGGTCTCTCTATGGAAGCACTTAAAACAGTGTAGTATATAGCCCATGTTCTTTAGGGCTTCGTCAGCTTTTTTAGCACCATACTCTACAAGCGTGTATAGTCTAATATAGTGCCGCGTACTATGACTGAATAATACTTTTATTCCAATGTTATGTCTGGCGGCCACCGATGCCAAGCACCCAGCTAAAAGTCTCACCGCTATCTCATGGCAATACTCGGTTCGCAAAGATACACCACCATACTTCCTTAAGGCTACTCTAGGATAGACGCCGCATAAAGGCGCCATATCGGTCGCTGTTAAAGCCAATAGTCCACCATCCCTTAACGCCCTAATGGCTGAGTCCAAGTATGGTGCTGGGGAGCCAAATGGATCTATATCTATAAAGTCAAATCTATTCTTTGGGGCGGCGTGCCTACCAAGAAATAGGTTTGCATCATCGTTTGACACGAAGACCTTATCTTCAAGATTATTTAGGAGGACGTTGTATTTGGCGAGTTGATAAGCCCTCTCGCTTATATCATTAATATAGACACTTCTTATCCCCTCAACCTCCCTAGCAAACCTTATCCCTCTGACGCCGCAGCCAGCTAAAGGCTCTGAAACATTTAAGTCTCTGCCAACGAGTTTCTGATAGGATTGTAGAGCTAAGACAGCTATATCCCTACAGGTTCTCATCCGAGGATTATAGAATACTGGCGCCTGTGCTGGAGCATAGTCCCAGAGACCCCTCTTAAAAAACTCAAGTTTTGGGATAGCGACATTAGTAATACCTTCACGAATAACCTCTATGGGAAAGTCAACTCCAATATGCTCCATTAACGCTCCACTGAAATGAAATTCTGAAAAGAAAAATTTGTTTTGCGCTTTTTAACAGTATATAATTAACTGAGTTGAATAGATAGTCATCATAGTGGTCTCTATGTCCATTAATGAGTTGAGGAAAGATTACATAATAGATAGATGGGTTGTAATAGCACCGCAGAGGAAGAAGAGACCTTTAGAGGTTGTTGAGAGGCGCCCTGAAGAAAGGGGACATCTTGTATGTCCATTCTGCCCAGGAAATGAGCATTTAACCCCGCCTGCCTCTTTGGTCTATATATTAAACACTAATGGTACCGTTAAAAGGGAGAGGGATACAGATGAGGATCGGCATAAAAATTGGATTGTAAGGTGCTTCCCAAATCTATACCCAGCATTCACCCCTGGAGAATCGGGCGTTATACCTGGGCTTGAGGGTGGGTTGAGATATGTTCGCTCATGGGCACTGGGGCATCATGAGGTTCTAGTAGAGTCCCCGAACCATGATGAGCATCCAGGCGTAGCCAGAGTGAGTCAGCTAATACACGTAATAAACGCTCTGAAAGATAGAGTCTCATTCTTTATGACGAGAAATTACGTGAAATATGTTTCAATATTTAGAAATCATGGCGCAAGCGCGGGCGCTTCGCTCTCCCATGCACATATGCAGATAATAGCTATGCCAGTTACTCCAAAGGTTGTATCAGAGGAGTTGGCTGCAAGCAAAAAATATTATGAAGATAATAACGGATGCATCTTCTGCAACATAATAGGCGAGGAGAGAAGGGGAGAGCGTCTCATCCACGAGAACGACAATTTCATAGTTTTTGCTCCATGGGCCTCAATAAACCCATTTGAGTTCTGGATATTCCCTAAGAGACACCAATCTTTAATACTGGGTCTTAAAGAGGGCGAGGTTAAGAGCTTTGCGGAGACCCTTAGGCTTAGTTTGGGTGGGCTGAGGAGCCTATTTAATGACCCGCCATATAACCTTGGCTTTCACATGGCCCCGGCAGAATATTATCATTGGCATGTTGAAGTCTATCCAGCATTATCCATTTGGGCTGGCTTTGAAAAGAGTACGGGAATGTACATTAATGTTGTACCACCAGAGGAGGCGGCTAAGCTTCTGAGAGAGGAGCTCGCCTCAGAGAGGGGGAGAATCGCTTACTAATATCCCTTATGCTAACAGTAAAATAAGGATTGTTGAAGGGTAGATCTAATCAGTTAACTGTAGATACTAAGGACTTTCCTAATGCCGTCAATTGTTACGAAGTACCTTTTAACTTCAGAGTCTACTCTGAGGGTAGCGTAGCCCTTTTCCACCAGTTTATTGAGGTTTTCCTCAACTCTCTGCTTCTCCATAGAGGCCCAGCGCGCTATCTCCTCTACTGGAAGAGCTCTTTCAGAATCTATTGCGCCAATATTATGCATAATGTGCAGAAGATATATGTCGTCTGGCATTCTTGAAAATTTATCCCGCACAAAGTCACTCTCCGATGGCTTTTCTATAAACCTCAATCGTCCTCCTAGCAACAGCCTCCCAACTATATGTTTCATAAACCTTTCTTTTAGCATTTTGCGCAAGTTTATGTGCATACTCCGGGTCGGATAGAATTTTATTTATCCCAAAAGCTATTGAGTCGGGATCCTCCTTATGAGCTAGGAAGCCAGTTCTGTCATGCTCAATTATCTCAGCTAAACCGCCAACATTACTTGCAACGACGGGCACGCCAGCGGCCATGCCCTCTAAGGCGACTATCCCAAAGGGCTCATAGATTGATGGAACAACAAGGACATCTGAGCACAGGGTTAACTCAGTTAAATCTCGATCATCCAAAAAACCTAGGAACGTTATTTTATTGGAGTATTTAGTGGAGCTTGCTAGGCTCATGAGGTTATCCTTAATCCAGCCATTTCCAACTATAATTATTCTGCTGTCTGGATGCTGCTCAAATATTTTTGGGGCAGCCATAATTAAGTATTCTACGCCTTTTTGGGGAACAAGTCTGCCAACGAAGAGAATTATCTTCTCATCAGGGTTTATCCTAAACCTCTTCTTCACTTCTTCATGTTCAACATTAACCTCATATTTTGATACATCGATGCCGTTCGGGATAACGTCTATCTTCTCACTTGGTAAGTGAAAGTGTTCTTCAATCTCCCTCTTCATGGCGTAGCTCGTGGCGATCACCCTCTTTGATTCATACGTTAGCCACCATTCGAAACCATCTATTAGAAATGAATCCTGAGTATGAAGGCCCTGCGCTCTACCAACCTCCGTGCTATGTATAGTTGACACCAGTGGTACGCCTAGATAATGTTTTGAGGATATGCTTACGGGTGCTACAAGCCAATCATGCGCATGGATAACATCGAATTTCTCATTCTTACTAATTTCGGCAATCCTCTTCTCCATAAAATGGTTAAATAGGAGTGTCCAGATGATGAAGTTTGGATGGCCCAGCTCTATGGGAACCCTATGTATTTTTACGCCATTCCTCTCCTCATAAAGTGGTGCTCCAGGAAACTCTAATGTGACTATATGGACGGTATGCCCCTTTTTAACAAGTTCTCTTGCTAATCCTTCACAATGTCTTGATATCCCACCAACTATTCTAGGCGGGTACTCCCAAGTAAACATGCATATATTCATTCAGCCAACACACTTTTCATTATTTTAATAATAAGTAGCAAACCTATTACCCTTTCTCTCAGATTTCATAAAGGGAGAATTTTTGGAATAATTTATGAAACAACCTCTTTATATATTCTTATGGTATTTTCAGCAACCTTCTTCCACGTAAACATTTCTAGAACCCTCCTCCTAGCATTCTCGCCACACCTCCTTCTGAGCTTCTCATCCTCTAAGAGAATCGTTACAAACTTTGCTATGTCGCTGGGGTCATATGGATTTATGTGAAAGCCAGTTTGGTATGGACCTGAAGGGATAACCTGTTCTCTCATTCCGCTAACGCCGCGTGCTCCGACAACTACTGGTTTACCCATGCTCATTGCCTCGGTGCAGACTATTCCGAATGGTTCATACTTTGATGGGAAGACGCATACATCAGCCGCCGCATAATATTTTATCCTCAGATCCTCCGGCAGAAATTCATACTTGAGTATAACCCTATCCTGAAGATTGAGTCTGGTAACCTCCTCCTTCAGCAGCTCCTCCTGCTCGCCAACACCAACTATAACTAGCTTTGTTTTTGGCACCTTGCTTAATATTTCAGGCATGGCTAATATCAGCGTATCCGCACCCTTAACCCATGTCAGCCTTCCTATGAACAAAACCATGTATTCATCATCGGCTATCCCCAAGCTCCTCCTTATGGCCAAGGCTTCTTCCTGAGGAACATTTTCAGGAGAGTATTTCTCAACATCTATGCCATTATAAACAACGCGGATCTTCTTCTCATCATAGCCTAGGCTTACTAAGTGGTCACGCATCGCGTAACTAACCGTTATTATCCTGTCGGCGTAGCTGGCGGCGAGCCGCTCCAGTCGTTTTATGGTTTCTGAACCGTTGCCAGTCCTCCCTTGCTCAGTGCTATGCACATGGAATATGAGGGGCTTATTTAATCCCTTGCTAGCCAATATCCCCCCTATTGAGCCAAGCCAATCATGCGCAGCAATTATGTCAACTTTCCTCTTCTCCGTCCTTATAAGATCATTTATTAGTTTACTTGCCGACAATATATTGTAGAGGAAGACGCTTCCAAAGAACCTTTTTCCATTCTCATTCCACCGCTGCACTTCCTCGGGTATGAACATCGGTAGTAGTAGGCTGATGTGCATGTTGTCAACTATTGGTCTATGAACCTCCACTCCACTATATATATCCCTTGTTGGAGCATCCTTAGTGTGCATAGCAAATACGGTGACATCATGGCCCATCTTAACAAATTCCCTTGTTATGTACTCAGCATATGTCCCAAGCCCGCCAACTAGGTAGGGAGGATACTCATATGTAAAAAACACTATTTCCATAATAGTTCTCCTAACTACAAGAAAATTTGAGATATCTTAAATCTTTCTAATATTTTGGAATTAAGAAAAAAATTTAACAGGTTATTTTCTGAAACTATCTTTTTGGGAGTAATGTATGTTGGCATTTGTATTTGTCCGAGTCAATATAGACGCCGTATCAAGAATTGCATCAAAGATAGCTGAGATTGATGGTGTTAAGGAAGTATATGAAGTTACTGGGGATATTGATATAATAGCGAAGGTCTCAGCGGAGAATGTTGATGAGCTGAGCAGGATAGTGTTTAAGATTAGGGAGATTAATGGAGTTCAGGGAACAGATACGAGGATAGTGTTAGTGAGCCACGCTAGGTGACTTTTTTGGGGAAGAAGCCGATTACCGAACGTATAAGTGAGATGCGGGCAGCTGGCTTGTCTAAAGAGGAGATAGTTAGAGTTCTTTACCTTGAAAAGTATCCAATATATGAGATAACGGAGTCCTTAGCTTTATCCTCCAACGAGCTTTCATCACTAAATGAGCGGTTACGCCTCTATCTTCTAAGGTGCCCAGTTGGCCATAAATTCCTTGACGACCCCGCCCTACATGCTCCAGATGCCCATTACTGTGTCGAATGTAAAAGATGGTTTAATGAATGGACATTAAAAGATGAAATAGAGCTCGAAGTTAGAAGGCTTAAAGAGAAGGAGTTAAGAAGGACTGAAACCTCTACTTTATAGACACGATCTTTCGTGAGCGTCTCCTAGCTGAGCTACGTTTACTACTTATTAGTAGGCACCTAGCTCCCAGATCTAATAGAACCTTCATATAAACCTTTAAGGCCCCTATGGAGCCCCCATAGGGATTAAATAGGTCATGGACCATCCCTGAACCTCCGCCCTTAGTGCACATATAATGGAAGTGGTCGCTTGTCTGCAGATGCCGCCAAATTCTGAGTAAGTTGGGATCGTTCAATTCTTTGACGAGGAGCCCAATTTCATTGAGTATCTCAAATAATGTTATCTGATACGGGTTTCCAAGCCATGCGCTCAAATCCCGCTCAACATCGGCCCATGAGATGGTACTCTCTGGCGGAACAACTATTTCGTCGCATGGAGCATACTTCTGAACAACCTCTTTAGGAGTAGACCAACAAAGATTATCCCACTTCACTACCTCTGTTGGGAGCCATCTGAGAAACTCTAGTATTCCGCTCTCAGCCCAGTGGTGCTCCCCGAAAGTCTCATAGTCCAGGAATATTATTATGACTTGCCCCGGTGTATGGGCGAGCCAAGAAGCATACTTATCAGCCGTTAGGGGCCACTGATCCCACCAAGTTGATGCAAAACGGAAGCTTATGTCGTCTGAGAGCCTATAATTGCGTAAGAGGAGGTTTACTGAGGAGCCCTTAGCTTTATAAATATAGTTCGGTGACCTCCAGCCAAGTATCCTCTCGACGCCCTCTGTGATAACAGTCTTGAATCCAAGGGCTTCAGCGGTCTTGGCAACCTCATCATTATATATACATTCAGTATTCTCAAATGTTTCAGGAACATAGTTAAATAGGTCTTTAATGACCTGCCTATGCATCTTAACCTGCTCAATAAATTCTGCCTTATCATATGTATTTAGGCTTGCCAATGAATGATAATAGGTTTGGCCTAGCAGCTCGACGCATCCAGTATTAACAATTTGTTTGAAGAGGTCCAATAAGTCTGGGCCCCACCTTTCGCACTGCTCGAGAAATGTCCCGGAAAAACTAAAGGAAACCTTAAACGGCTTCTTCCCAGCGCGGTGTTTCTCTATTTGCTCTAAAATTATCTTAGTTGCTGGGAAGTAACATCTACTGGAGACTCGCATAAATATCTCTCTATTAATTTTATTGTCAAAATAGACTTCATGTAGCTCCTCAGCACTAAACCCTCTCTGGAAAGCAGCTCCGATATTGAAATCACGTTTTAGCCTGAATGGTTGGTGTACCTCAAATAGGAGACAAATGTCGGTCAAGTCCGCTCATATTAAACATAATGATAATTATCTTAATAAGAAGGTTATTAAAAGAAGAGAGATGAAATGTTTTTTAAGCGTGAAAAACGTAATGGGTGTATGATGACAGTGGAGTTAAGTTCATGAGCAAGGATGAGGGTTTGATCATTAGGTTAAGTAAGAGAGAGGTGGATTGGCTAATTAAGGCAGCTCAAAAGAGTTACCCATTGGAAATTTGTGGAGCCCTTTTTGGATTAATTAATAGTGATGGGAGAATATTGATCAAGAAGGTTGTCATTTTGAGTAATATTCTTAATTCATCCGTGGCGTTCCAAATTGATCCAGAGGAATTTCTTGCCGAGCTAATGAGGTCTGAGAATGAAGGGTTAAGGCACGTCGGCTTCTTCCACTCGCACCCCGGTTCCGCAACTCCCTCTGATATTGATGTAAAGTTTATGAGACTCTGGCCTGAGAGCATATGGTTAATAATATCATTAATTAATTATGAGATTGCAGCATATAGGATTGTTAATAGCGAGGTACGTAATGTCCACGTCGAGATAATTTAAATCTGTGGGCATCTAAATCTTTTAGCTAGTGTGTTCCATGCTTGCTGAGAGGGAGACTTTAATAGCAGTCCTAAAGAATACTAGGGATGGAACTAGCTCTGATATCAGAAGCATTTGCATGGATGCTAGAGTGCCGCAGGCGGAGGTCTTAGAGACACTAAATAGACTTCATGAAACTGGGCTATTGAGGCTGGATGGCGATAGGGTTATTGCCAGTGGGGAGCAGCGTCTAAAGCTCGCTATTAGATCCATCAATTTGGGCTCTGATGTTGAGAGAGTCGCAAGATTTCTAACTTGGTCAGAGTTCGAGCAGTTCTCAAGAGAGTCCCTGGAGCTAAATGGATTTAAGGTTATCATGAATTTCCGCTTTAGATGGTTTGGGAAGAGGTGGGAGATAGACTTAATTGGCGTCAAGAAGCCTTTGGTTATCTCCGCTGACTGTAAGCATTGGCGCCGGGGCTGGAGTGGATCAGCTAGCGCTGAGGCGGCTAGGGATCAGGTTGAGAGGACAAGGGCTTTGGCTGACGTCTCAAGGCGCATTAGGGGTAAGCTTGGTATAGGTGGATGGGAATATGCATACTTTGTGCCAGTTGTTCTCTCGTTGTACCCCTCACAATATAAATTTCATGAAAAAACACCCATAGTGCCAATACTTCAAATAAATGATTTCCTCCAAAACCTCATAGTCCACTTAGGCGAAGTAGCTCACTTTTACATACAGTACGTCTAATTATTGTAATATCCTTGGAGCATTTATGAAGTAAAAGTCTCTCTAAATGTGATGAGCCATTAACCTTGAGAAAAGTTTATACTTTCCGTATTAATCTACTAATTTCCCGCAAGAGAGCGGTGGATAACGTAAATTGTCCCTTGAGATTCAGGATTTAGAAGACCTTCTAAGAACTTTAATTCTAGTGGAATGTGGTAGAAGAGGGATTTCGAAGGATAAGCTAAAGCATAGGATAAGGAACATTTGTGATGGATATTTGTGTGTGGATGAGGGGGATTTTAATAAAACTCTTAGAAGCATGGTTGAGGAAGGTTTAATAGTTGATTATGGAGATGCTATTAAGCTGACAAGTAGGGGTGCTAGCATAAGCTCCGCGTGGAGGAGCTTCCTCTATAAATATGAGCCAATATTAGAGGTTGTTGTAGGAATAGCCGACGGATCCATCACCAGCCTCGTTGTAATAATCTCATCGCTTATAGCTGGCTTAACGTCAAAAGTTGCGCTCATTGCTTCCTTACTGAGCTTAGCGGTTGTTGCCCTAACGAACTTCTCAAGCTTCTTACTAGGTGGGATAACTGAGGATCTAGCAGATCTAGAAACACTACAGAACTTGATATCCTACAGTTTAAGCGATATCTCTGATGCAAAGGAGAGGGAAAGAGCTATGTTGTTGACAAGGGGGATTTTTAACCTATTGCGCTCTAAGAGAAGCAGATTTAGTATGCTTGCTTCATTAGCGTGTGGTGCAACAACCTTCATATCAGGCATAATACCACTTGTGACATTCCTATTATTGCCATACCCCACCGATATACTCCTATCACTACTTATAGTTGGGGCTATGATAGGAGTCTTCTTGGTATACTACCGCTCCCGCAAGGCGAGGATGTCATGGAAAGTGATCTTCTTTCAAACATTCGTGGTAATAGCCATTGCGGTATCAGCTGCATTACTGCTCGGCCACTACATTTAGAGTGCTTGTTAAATGAGCTCACGCTTCTTTTTCACATATTGGCCGCGTATATTTATTTGGTAGCCGCATTTAGGACACCTCTTATCCTCAGTGATATTATAGCGTATGACGCTGAAACCATACCTTTTTATCAAGACTTCATTGCAGTTTGGGCAGTATGTGTTCTCATATCTATGTCCTGGAACATTACCTATATATGGATATAATACACCAAGGTTCTTAGCCATCTTGTAGGCGTCCTCGAGTGTCTTTATGTTAGTTGCGGGCTTATCAAACTTATATGCCGGGTAGTATCTGGTAAAGTGTATGGGCGTGTCCGGGCCAACTTCCTTAATAGCCCTCTCTATTACACTCCTCAGACACTCCTCATCATCATTAACATCTGTGATCACAAGGTTAACCAGCTCGACATGAAAACCCATCCTCTTTGCCTCTCTGGCATTCCTCCAAACCTTATCCGCATCTATTCCACCGCAATACTTCTCATAAACCTCTGGGTCACCCTTAATGTCGATCTTCAGCCCATCCATACCAGACTCAAATAGGGCTCTTAAGACCTCTAGAGTCATATAGCCGTTAGAGACATAGCACGCGTAGAGGTCTCTCACACGCCCAACCCTGAATGCATCAATATTCCAATCTGTCAGGAGGGTTGGCTCCTGAAAGCTTGAGCATAGGCCCTCGTCACCATATTTTATAGCTAGATCAACGAGTTCCTCTGGAGTGTAATATTCTATGTTTTTCAGGTTTGGCGGGTGCTTTGATAGTGTCCAGTTTTGACACCATGGGCATAGAAAGTTACATGACCATGTTGAGTATGTGAGGGCCGTTGAGCCCGGCCAGTAATGGAAGAATGGCTTTATCTCAATTGGCCTACTTTCTATAGCGCTTAAGAAGCCATAGACGACTGTGTAGAGCTTACCGTTAATGTTTAAGCGAGTTTTACAGAAGCCATATTCCCCAGAAGAAATTATACACCTTCGCTCACAGAGCGCACATTCAACCTTATCCCCAGAGATCCGCCTATAAAAGATGGATTCACGGACTACAGGTGAACTTAAAGTTTCCCTCAATAAAAGATCCACCAGCCACTTAACTTTATATATTTCCTTAAGCGAAGTATTTGTTTTTTGTGGTGGTATGGGCGTTAGGGTTAAGAATAGGGATGAGATCTTAGGTAATGCATCCTCAAATCTCGATCGAAGAGCTAGGGAGATAATCCTAAATGCTATTGAGAGGGCTATTGAGGCGGCTGATCCTAAGGGCATTATTCACTCCAGGGTTAAGGTTATTGGTGAGAAGCTCATCATTGATGGGGCGACATTCGACCTTAAATCCTTTAATAGAATATTCGTCGTGGGCGGCGGTAAGGCCAGCGGATACATGGCTGAGGCCATAGAGGAGATTTTAGGCGATAAGATAAGCGATGGAATAGTTGTTGTCCCACGGGGCACAGCAGGAAAGGTTAATGTTAGGTTTGTTAGGCTTCATGAGGCGGGCCATCCAATTCCGGATGAAAGCAGCGTCAAAGGCGCTGAGAGGATACTTGAGTTAGTTAAGGGCGCTGGTGAGTCAGACTTAATTCTATGTCTCATCTCCGGAGGAGGGTCGAGCCTAATGGCTTATCCCCGTGAGGGAATATCCCTTGAGGATAAGAGGAGGATTACTGACATCTTGCTTAAATGTGGTGCAAAAATAGATGAGATAAATTCCGTTAGAAAACATTTGTCAATGTTTAAGGGCGGGCATCTCGCCAAAGCCGCTTACCCAGCAACAGTAATAAGCCTACTGCTCTCCGACGTTGTCGGAGACCCGCTAGATGTGATAGCCTCCGGACCAACTGTTCCTGACTCAACAACATTCAAAGATGCGGTAAGCGTTCTGAAGAAATATAACGTCTGGGAAAGTATTCCGGAATCGGTCAGAAAGCTTTTAATTGATGGGGAGATGGGTCTAGTTGAGGAAACTCCTAAGGCTGGGGAACCCTGCTTCAAGAGGGTGCACAATTTTGTTGTTGGAAATAATAGGCTGGCGTGCATGGCTGCCATAAAAGAGCTTACTGGGGAAGGCTTAAACACACTATTATTGACCACTTATATGGAGGGCGAGGCTCGTGTCATAGGCTCTTTCCTTGGTAGCATAGCTAGGGAGGTTGTGTTCTCAGGAAATCCAGTAAGGCGCCCTGCTGGCGTAGTCGCTGGTGGGGAGACAACTGTAATAGTTACTGGTAAGGGCAGGGGTGGTAGAAATCAGGAGCTAGCTCTCTCAGCCGCTCTACGCATATCTGGGTTAAGGGGTGTTACTATAGCGTCCTTCAGCACTGACGGTGTTGACGGCCCAACGGATGCTGCTGGGGCTATTGCTGATGGATCAACCATTGAAAGGGCTAGGGGCATGGGTTTAAGTCCTGAAGAATACCTACTCAATAATGATTCTTATACATTCTTTAGGCACCTTGGGGATCTTATTTTCATCGGCCCAACTGGAACAAATGTTAATGATGTTGTAGTGCTGGTGGCGCTTTAGCTCTCATCTTGGATGTTTTTGCGGACAATTTTAGAGATGAGTTTGGCAAGGGAGACAGCGTCCTCTCCGAAGATAACTACCATAGGCTCCTTACCAATATCACCCCTATGATATATCACGTCCGGCACCCCACTAACTCTAGCTATGGCCTGCCTGACACCCCATGGGATAGTCATTCCCTCAACACGCTTTATCTCCTCAGGCTCCTCAGCCCTATCATAGAAGGATATCTTCAAACCCATCTCTCTAAGGATATTCAGCACCTCCTCAGAGTACATAACGTTTACCGCAGCTCTCTTCTTGGCATCATGCTTCATTATTTCTAGTATATATCTGGCTAGGTGACTTGAAGCGCCGAACTCTGGACAGGAAGCCGCCCTAACGCCGTCAAATACCTTTACGAGCCTGCCCGGTATGGCGGCTACATCTTCAACCCCGCTCGCATATAATAATGCCATGGCGATGTTCATGCCCACTTCAGGAACGAGCCTACCAACGCCGGGCGTGGACTCAAGTATACTCTTTGCTTCAGAGATATTTTTCAGAACATGGTACCTCTCAGCTTCTTTGTAAATGTGGGCCATTGGGTTCACTGGGCCAGTCCCTTTACCAATATTTAGGCCGAACCTTATGGCCTCCGTAATGAACTCCTTAGCAAGCCTGACAGCTGAAACTATGTCCGCACCCTTAGCGAGGTATGCTGCGATGGCGGCTGAGAAGCTACAGCCTGTGCCATGTGTTGTCTTGGCATATATTCTTGGCGCCCTAAAAACGTGTTTTTCACCCCTATAATAGAGCACATCAACACTCTCTCCAGCAGTCTCAAAGTGCCCACCTTTAACGACGACCGCCTCAGGGCCCAGGGAGCCTATCCTCTCGGCAGCCTCCTTCGCATCCTCAATACTCCTTATCTCCATTTTGGCTAATCTCTCAGCCTCAAATTTATTTGGTGTAACAACGGTAGCAATAGGTAAGAGGCTCCTCGTTAACGCCTCCTCCGCCTCAGGTCTTAGGAGCGGAGCTCCGGACTTTGCGACCATAACTGGGTCAACTACCAGTGGAAAGCCATGCCTAGAGACTTCCTCTGCAACGGTGTTAATGATCTCCGCAGTATATAGCATCCCAGTTTTCCCAGCATTAATCCCCATATCTTCAGCAACCTGCCTTATCTGCTCTCTAACAATCTCAGGTCTAAGGCACTCTATGGCGGTTATAGAATACGTGTTTTGGGCTGTCACACATGTCACAGCTGTTGTGCCATGTACCCCGAGGGCTGCGAAGGTTTTGAGGTCAGCCTGTATCCCAGCCCCTCCCCCGGAATCACTCCCCGCAATAGTGATGGTTACTGGAATCCTACCGCTATAAGAAGCCCCATGCATAACTATTTCTCCTAATAAAGCAGAGAGTAATCAGAAACATGAAGTCTTGAAGTATTCTCTCATCATCTTTATTGCGCAATACTCCGAGCACATTGAGCATGCTTCTGGAGCAGTTAACTTAACCCTTCCACGTATCTCAAGGGCCTTCCTCTGGTCTATCGCATTCTCCATCTGTTTCCTCCAATTGAGGCTAGCTCTGGCCTTAGCCATCTCTAGATCTCTGACAGCAGCCTTACTGCCCAACCTAACTATGTCTGCAGCGTGAGCTGCTATTCTAGCCGCTATAACGCCCTCCTTGACATCATCTACTGATGGAAGACCTAAGTGTTCGGCTGGCGTGACGTAACAGAGGAAGTCTGCGCCAGCTAGACCCGCGAGTGCTCCACCAATAGCTGCCACGATATGATCGTATCCCGGAGCTATCTCAGTTACAACTGGTCCGAGCACATAAAATGGCGCGTCTTTGCATATCGCCTTAGCCAGCCTAACATTTGCCTCAATATGATTAAGTGGGAGGTGCCCTGGCCCCTCAACCATGACCTGCACGTAGGTACGCCTGGCTCTCTCGACGAGCCTTCCAATAGTAAGCAGCTCCTTTATCTGGAAGTGATCTGTTGCGTCAAATATACATCCGGGCCTCATTCCATCTCCTAGGCTTATGGCGAAATCATACTTTGCGGCTAGCTCTAAGAGGTAATCATAGTTCTTGTATAATGGGTTTTCTTCACCATTATGGATTATCCACGTTGCTATGAATACCCCACCCCTGCTAACTATTCCCATTAGGCGGGGCTGCTTCGTGAGGTCGTTAACGATCTCTTTCGTGACCCCGCAGTGGAGGGTCATAAAGTCTACTCCATCCTTCGCATGCTTCTCTATAACATTGAAGATGTCGTCCTCACTCATGTGGACTATTGAGCCCTTCTTCCTAGCGGCTTCTATGGCAGCCTGATATATGGGAACTGTTCCAACTGGGACGTTAACGGCTTTTAGTATCGCCCTTCTTACTTCATCCAGGTTACCGCTGGTGCTAAGATCCATGACCGTGTCTGCTCCATACTTGACGGCTATAGATGCTTTCTCAACCTCAAGGTTTATGTCACATAAGTCTTGGCTCGTGCCGACATTTGCATTAACCTTTATCCTCAATCCCTTCCCAATACCCACTGGGTGAACATTCTCCCTAATAATATTTCGCGTTATTATGAGTGAGCCCTCAGCAATACGCATACGTATATTTTGCGGGGATTCGTCCTCCTCCATAGCAACTAAACGCATCTCCTCGGTCTCACGTCCCTCTACAGCAGACTTCATTTGAGTTGGCACAAAATTCCCCCACTAGAACACAGATTGTGTTAAGACTTCTAAGGAAAATGCTTCACGCAACAATATTTGCTTTTCTATTCTCACTTTTATCTAAAATAACCAAGTCATAGTAAAACACTCTTAGAGAATAAAAATGTTCCCGTCTACCAAGTAATCTTTTCTCCATTATCTACTCAAAAATAGATTTCGGGTTTAAGGGGATTCAATAAATCTAATAGGTTCCGTATTCCTCGAACACAGATAGGTCTAAGAGCCCATGTCCGCTGAAACATAATATAATTGTCTTCTTAAGGTTTCTTCTTCTACAATGCTCTGCCTCTACTATTGCCTGCTTGACCGCGTGGGCTGTCTCAGGGGCTGGAACAATCCCCTCAACTCTTGCAAATACCCTCGCGGCCTCAAGAACCTCCTCCTGAGTATATGCCACAGCCTTTACTAAGCCCTCCTTAATCAGCAGCGATAATATTGGTGCGGCGGCGTGGTATCTTAGACCAGCCGCGTGTATTGGAGGCGGTACATAACTCCTACCAACAGTATACATTTTTAGCATTGGGAGGTATCCGGCTGTGTCTCCATGCTCATAAATGTAGCTCCCCTCAGTCATCTTTGGAGAGGCTTTTGACTCGACGGCAATGAACTCCGTGTTCTTAAAGTCTCCATCCTTAAGTCTATTACCGATGAATGGGAAGATGAAGCCGGAGAAGTTACTTCCGCCACCGACGCAACCAATCATTACATCTGGGATCTCGCCAATCTCCTCGAGCTGCCGCATTGTCTCTAAGCCTATAACTGTCTGATGCAGAAGGACAAAGTTCATGACACTGCCAACAGCATACTTCGCACTTCCATCTTTCATACATGTTTCAACAGCCTCGGAGATAGCTATTCCGAGGGATCCCGGGTGCTCCTGATTCTCCATTAAGAGTCTCCTACCGATCTCCGTGCGGTCGCTTGGACTTGGGACGACATCAGCACCATAAAGCTTCATTAGGATTCTCCTGTACGGTTTTCGTATATAACTACTTCTTGTCATGAATACAAGGCACCTTATGTCAAACATTGCGCAGGCACAGGCGAGTGCGGAGCCCCATTGACCAGCGCTGGTCTCAGTTGTAAGCATCTGGACGCCCTCCTTCTTTGCGTAGTATGCCTGAGCTAATGCTGTGTTGATTTTATGACTCCCAGTCGGGCTCAGGTCTTCACGCTTAAAGTATATCCTCGCCGGGGTGTTAAGGAGTCTTTCAAGGTTCACGGCTCTGACCAGCGGTGTCGGCCTCCCTATCCTCCTATAGGCGTCGAGGACTTCACCTGGTATCTGAATATACCTTTCGGCTGTAAATTCTTGGTCTAATAGCTCTGAGGGGAAAAGCTTTGGCAGTAATTCAATCCTGGAGAATATATAGTCATCCTCTGGATCCCTTGGCGGCGGCAGTGGCTTCGGTAGGTCTGGGACAATATTATACCAGTGACTTGGGAGAATATTCATACCGGGGCCTCCAGCGCCTCCTTTATGCTGCTAATATAGTTCCTTAATTCCTCTTTGATATGCTGCTTCTCTCCACCCCCGCTTATAAGCCTTATTATGGCGCTCCCAATTACGACACCATCGGCCCCAGCCCTAATGCACTCCAGAACTTGCTTCGGCTCGCTTATTGCGAAGCCCGTGAGTAGTGGTGTATTGTTTATGAGACTCTTTATTATGCTAATGTTTCTGCTTATGGTTATTGGTAGGAGGGTTCCAGTCGAAGCCATTAAACCCATGTAGATGAATGCTGGGTTTAGGCGGGCGACTTCGGAGATGAGTTTATAAGGGAAGGAGCTTGTTATGAAGAAAATTGGTTCGAAGCCATACTGCTTGCATAGCCTCACATATACATCTGCATCCTCGGAGTAGTCTATTAATAGATCTGGAAGTAAGACCCCCTCAGCTCCGGCGTTTAGGGCATAGCTCATAAGTCTCTCTAAACCTATGCTCCTAGCATACTCAAAGTATGTTAGAACCACCTTATGCCTCAGCCTAAAACCCTCTATAAACTGGAAGCTCTTCTCCAGTGTTACTCCGCTTTCAATAGCCCTCCTATAGCTCGCCTTAATAGTTAATCCATCATATTTAGGTCTAGCCGTCGGTATGCCGAACTCAAAGATGTCAACCCCATGCTCGGATAAGGTCTCTATAACCCAACTATCTACATATGGGTCGCCCGCCGTTAAATACACCATGAGCACCCTCTTCCTGAAGGCTCCACTTAAGCTAACCATAGCCATCAGCTTCTTCCAGCATCCAATTTAATGAAACCCAATGCTTTGATTTCTTAAGAATCCATATAAGCTTGACGTCTACCTCTCCCCAGAAGAATCAGTCTCCCCGAGTCTCTCCAGCCAGCTTACGAGCTATACTCCTCCCTAATGGTGTTAAACCTATAGTCATGCGTGTGTATTCTGTCCCAAAGATGTACGCTGTGAAAACGCTCCTCAAAGAGATAAGTCCCTTGGCTGAAAGCCTATCTATGGCTTCTTCAACCTCGCGCAGAGATAGGTGTATCCCGAAGCTTTTTGCTAGAACTTTTGGAAGCGCCGAGTGGCTCATATCACCGCCCCTATATAATGAAACCAGAATAGCCCTCTCAACCTCATCGAAGTCTTTCAGGACGAGCCCGGAATTAAGTGTGGCCACCGCCCTTAACTGGGCATAAGGGTGCACTCTTATAGAAGTCCCGGTCTCCACCCGCTCTACCCGAGTCTTTATGGGCTCTTCAGTATACTCTAGGAGGGGTGCGTCATTCACCCCCATCTCCCGAGCTATTTTCCTAAGTCTCTCAATCCTCTTGCGGGTTGGCGGGTGGGTTGAGAAAAGCTCCATCAGTGTCTCTCCGCGAAATGGGTTAACTATCCAGAGTGGGCTTGTCGCTGGATTTGCATCTACCATTGGCCTCCTACGCACAGCCCTTTCAATCTTTATTAGTGCATTAGCAAGGCTTATTGGCTTCTTAGTTATCATTGCGCTTCCCTCATCAGCTTCATACTCCCGCTCCCTCGATATCGCTAGCTGAATCATTGTGGCAGCTATTGGCGCAAAGATTACTGCGAGGAGGAGTAATAGTTGATTTACCTCACTCCTCCTACCGTCCCCGAGCCAGAGACCCCACCTACCCATATAGGCTATGTAACTTATGGCGCCAGCAATGGTTGCAGCCATTGTTGCCACTAAAGTATCCCTATGCCTTATATGGGATATCTCATGCCCTAGAACCGCCTCAACCTCATCACTATTAAGCTCGCGTAGTAAACCCCTAGTTACAGCAACAACCGCCCTCCCCGGCCCCCTCCCAGTAGCAAATGCGTTTGGTAGATCTACTGGAACTATTGCAACCCTAGGCTTAGGTATCCTAGCCTCCCTAGCTAATCGTTCAATAGTTTGGTGTAATTGGGGCTCATCGGATGGCGATATAAGTTTAGCGCCAGTCATTGCAAGAACAATCCTATCGGAGAAGATGTAAACCGCTATATTCATTATGGCTGCCGAGATAAGCGCTACTTGAATGGCAGTTGTAGGGTTCCCGAGGAACAGGCCGACAACATAGCCAACTAACACAAGAAGCGCTGTTAAAGCAGTCATCAAGATGGCTTCACGAAGCATAAACCACTACACCAAAAATTTTTATACTCAACACACTAACTTATATGCAATTCTCAGGAAAATGCCGCTGAAACAGTTGTAAACATTAGATAGAAGCGTATAAGCGGACAAACGGAAAAGAGGATAAGAGTTGAATGATTTTTTTCCATAGCATAACAACCGCTGTTATCGGAAGAATTTTCATGTTGGATATGAACGCGTATCAAGGTTCTTGTTTCGCCCATGTAGCCGTGTTAAAGTTCGTGAAGCTACATTAGCTAGCACTATTTATCCTTCTTCCCCCAAATATTTCTATGGAGAATATCATTTGACGCGTTTAGTTAACCTATTCAATTATAAGAAGACGGTTCTATCTAGACTAGAGAGACTGCTTGATGATAAGTCTAAGCTAGCTGCCAGTTCCGACCACCACTCAAGGAGGAGGCCGAGGCCGTGCGGCATAACAATACATACTGGCGTGGGCTGCAGCTACATCTGCGCATACTGTTACATCTACGACATGGGCTTTCCAGCGAGGACAAGACCATACCCGCTAAAGCCAGAGGAGATGACATATGCGTTAGCATTAAATCCATATGTTATCCCGGAGAAAACGCTGGCAGCATATGGCTCAGTTACAGAACCATTCCTCCGTGAGACAGCGACGCAGGCTCTAAGCTACATGAGGGAGATATACATGTGGTTAAGACTTCCAACACAAGTATCGACAAAAGCCATTCTAACAGAGAATATTTCAAAGGGCATTTCATCAGGAGACCCGAGGACAAGCGTCCTCGTTACGGTGGTAACTATATCTAACAGAAGTGTTGAGCCAAGGGCTCCTGATCCGATGGAGAGAATTAAGTCCGCTGGGGAGGCCTCAAGGGCCGGCTTATCAGTCTCCCTCTTTATGAGGCCGATAATTCCAGGAATAACAGATGTTGAGGCTGAGAAAATACTTAGCTTAGCTGCTGAAAGCGGCTTAAAATCAATTGTTCTCGGCTCATTGAGAGTAACCGAGAGAATTCTAAGGAATCTAGAGCGTTATGGGGCTAATGTGGGTGAGATTAGGAGGAGATTAACTGGGCCGATTAAGGGCTCTGAGCAAATCGAGATTAGATTATCAGATTTTAAGAGGAGGATCAAACTTATTGCTGAGGACATGGGTTTCATTGTCTTCAGGACCGCATGTGAAGCAAATGTTTACACGCATGGAAGGTACTGCGCCATGTGTAACATGGGTCCATGCAATACTAATGTGAAGCCAGAGCCCATTGAAGCCAGTGATATCGAGGACCTGCTAGAATACTTAGGGGTTCAATATGCAAGCGTTGAAGTCACAAACGATAGTATAAGGGTTACTCTTAAAGGGAAGCAGGAAGGCGATAAACTTGAATCCATCTTAACTTTAGCAACATATCGTAGAGCGCTTCTTAAATTCTCTTAAACAACAGACGGTATGCAGGAGGGACTGCCGTCTCTCATCGGGGCTGTGCCCTCAAGCAGCTCGTGCCACTCATCATGATCTCAGCAGACGGCAGGTCACCATCATTATATATTGCGGAACCAATTTAAGTATTTTATGCCACCACTTGACGCCCTCTCTAAATCATTTTCATGTCTGCGATGATTGCGAAAGGGCTTGTTATATGCTGCTTCACTCCGAAAACTAGATAAGACGTTAACGTTATTCTTAAGTTAAACTAGTTTAAAGAGATGGTTTGCTTGGATATTATTGTTTGTGTTAAGCATGTTCCAGAGACTGCGGAGGCCGAGATAAGAATAGATGCTAGTGGTAGGGATATAGAGAAGCAAGGCTTGGTTTTCGACATAAATGAGTGGGATGAATATGCTATCGAAGAGGCTGTGCGTATCAAGGAGAAGTTTGGCGGGACTATTACTGTTATCACCGTTGGCCCCGAAGATGCTGATAGCACACTGCGCAAATGCCTGGCCCGTGGTGCAGATAGGGCGATCCGTGTGACTGACCCTAAAATTTCTGGTTCGGATGCCTACGCGATAGCTAAGATACTCTATAATGTTATTAAGGGTATGCGCTTTGATCTAATATTAACTGGGGTGCAGGCTAGTGATGATGAAAGTGCTCTTGTTGGGCCTGTTCTCGCTGAGATGCTTGGAATCCCACACGCCACAATGATTAAGAGGATAGAGTTTAGGGATGGGAAAGCTATCGTGAATCGCGAGCTTGAGGGAGGGTTTGAGGAGGTTCTTGAGGTTGATCTGCCAGCGTTATTCACGATTCAAACTGGGATAAATGAGCCGAGATATGTCTCTATAATGGCTATTCGAAGGGCTATGCAAAAGGAGATAAAGGTTTTATCTCTTATGGACTTAGGCCTAAGCGAAGAAGATGTTAGTGAGACGGGTTCATGGATAAGAGTTAAGGAAATGTTTACCCCGCCAGCTGAAAAGAAGGTTGAGTTTATTAGCGGGAGCCCGAATGAAGTAGCCTCAAGGATAGTTGAGATTTTAAGGAGGAGGGGATTAATTTAATGGTGGAAATACTTGTCTTGGCGGAGCATCGAGGGGGCCAGCTAAGAGACATAACCTTTGAGATGCTCACTAAAGCCATTAATCTCTCCAGTAAACTTGGCGCCGAAGTTATATCAATTGTACTGGGTAAAGATGTTAAAAGTTTTGCACCAACTTTAGCAGAATATTCAAATAGAGTTTTGTTAGTTGAGAATCCATTATTTGAGCATTTTAATTCCGACTTATACCAGGAGGTTCTTTCACGTGTAATTAGGGAGCTAAAGCCATTATTAACGTTGATTGGGCACACATCTTACGGCATTGAACTCGCCCCTAGACTAGCAGCTTCTCTAAATATTCCATTGGCCACAGACTGCATAGACATAACTTTTGAAAACAACTCACTCATAGTTACGCGGCAAATGTATGGTGGAAAGGTTAATGTTAGGGCTGTGGTCCGCAGGTCCGAGAGCTACATGGTTACTGTGAGACAGGGGAGCTTCATGGTCCAGAAGCCCTCTCCACCATTGGGTGGAAGAATAGAGGAGTTATCAATTCCCATGGAAAGAGTAGTGTTGAGGAAGCGCTTCATAAAGTATGTTCCACCGCCGCCGGGGGGAGTGGATATAACTGCCGCTGACATCATAGTATCCATCGGAAGGGGAATAAAAGATAAAAGTAACATTCCGTTAGTCGAGGATCTGGCTAAATCGTTGGGTGGGGTACTAGCCTGCACACGTCCAATTGTGGATAAGGGTTGGCTTCCAAGTGACCGACAGGTCGGGATCTCTGGGAAAACTGTTAAGCCAAAGCTATATCTTGCTCTTGGAATCAGCGGCTCTTTCCAACATATTCTGGGGATGAGGGGCTCAGAGCTAGTAATATCAGTGAATAAGGATCCGAAAGCCCCCATCTTTGGTTATTCAGATTATGGCGTTGTCGAAGACTTATTCAAGATAATACCAGTGCTTAAAATGAAAATTGATGAGGTAAGGGCTAGAAAGGAATGAAATAAATTGGCTCTAACAGTGGTTACTTTTATGCGGTGGAGAAATCTAACAAAAACAAACTTATTCCAGATTTAAATGGGGTGCCACACTTAATGTCCAGCGGCGTTAATGTTAAGGGAAGTGCAAGGAAATTTGTGGGTGTGGATCCAAGTAAATGTATTGGGTGTGGTTTATGTGAGCTTATTTGCGTCCTAGAGAAAGGCGAGGATTCCCTTAGCCCACTCCGCTCAAGAATCCATGTGGTGAGGATTTTGCCTTTCTTCAATGTTGTCACAGCTTGTAGATTCTGTGAGAACGCTCCCTGCGTTAAGGCATGTCCGAGGAATGCTCTCTTCCAAAATGAGGTAGGCTTAATCTCTTGCGACCAGGATAAGTGTGATCGATGTGGGTGGTGCGCGATGGCCTGTCCCTACGGCGCAATTACGCTACATCCGGATAGACCGCTGGCCCTAATATGTGATCTATGTAATGGGGAACCCAGGTGTATAGAATTGTGCCCTGCGGAGGCGCTATCCCTTGTCTCTGAAGATGAAGCTGAGAGCATGTGGAAAACGTCGATAGAGCAGCTCTTAATGAAAGTAGAGAAACTATTATCCATCCTTAAGGCGAGAGATGTAGCCTCCCTATTTGAGGGGGTTGACCAGCATATAAGGAAGTTTTATTGGAAATATATGGAAATGGACAAAAAGTATCCTCTTAAGCGCGCGGCTCATACATAAATTTCTCTATAACCTTGATACATTTTCCAAAAGAGCCTTAATTTCAACGAGGATTTGCTGATCTTTGAAATGCATTATTTCTATGGCTTTAGCTGGGCATGCTGCAGCGCAGGCCCCACAACCCTTACAAAGAATTTGGTTAACATTTACGTTCTTACCCTCGACAACCAACGCATTGAATGGGCACATGGAAACACATATTAGGCAGCCACTACATAAATCGCCATTAACTCTAGCGGTTATTGCTTCCGTCTCAAATTCTCCGGTAGACATGAGGATGCTCGCTCTCTGTGCTGCAGCACTGGCTTGGGCGACGCTGTCCGAGATATCTTTTGGACCCTGAGCAGCCCCCGCAATAAATATTCCATCGACAATCGTGTCAACAGGCCTTAGTTTTGGATGCGCCTCCTTAAAGAAGCCGTCAGGTCCAACCAACAAACCTATCCTTTCACGCAAATCTTTCGTCGACGCTGACGGAATAAGCCCAATAGATAAAATCACTAAGTCTGCTTCAGTCTCAATTACCTCCCCGGACAAGGTGTCCTCAGCAACTAGCTTCAAATTTTTAGTGCCTGGATCTTCAATGATTTCTGCAACCTTACCTCTAATATAGTATACTCCTTCACTCTGAGCCCTAGCATAAAACTCTTCAAACCCCTTCCCAAAGGCTCTCATATCAATGTAAAAGATCGTCACCTTAGCGTCTGGGATTCTCTCCTTGATTAACAGAGCCTGCTTTGTGGCATACATACAGCAGACCCTTGAACAGTAAATATTCGTCCTCTTATCCCTAGATCCAACACATTGGACGAACGCGATACGCTTCGGGATCCTTCCATCCGAGGGCCTTAAAATCACGCCCCTGGTCGGCCCAGTTGGGGCTAGGATTCTCTCAAACTCTAGCGCGGTAACCACGTTTTCATAGGTGCCATAACCATATTCCTCTAAAATCGATGGGTCAAATGTGCTGCATCCAGTTGCCACAATTATTGTCCCAACTTCAATCTCCATCCTCTTTGGCTCCTGAGCAAAATCTATTGCTTTAGCCCCGCGCGCTTGCACGCAAGCGTCAACACATTTGTAACATTTAATGCAATTTTCGATGTCAATAATGTAGATTAGGGGAACGGCTTGGGGAAATGGGACGAATATAGCTTTTCTAGGCCCAAGTCTCTCATCAAATTCGCTTGGAACCTCAATAGGACATACTTTAACGCACTCCCCACAACCATTGCAGATTTCGCTTATAATATACCGTGGTTTTATCTCGATCTCAACTTTAAAATTACCGATGAAGCCTGAAACCGTCTTGACTTCAGCATTTGTTAAGAGGTGGATCTTTGGGTGGTGCATTACCTCAGCCATCTTTGGGGATAATATGCACATTGAGCAATCCATTGTTGGGAAAGTTTTATCAAATTTTGCCATGAGGCCCCCGATGCTTGGCTCCTTCTCAACTAAGTAAACATCAAATCCTTCATTCGCGAGGTCTAAAGCTGCTTGGATACCAGCTATCCCCCCGCCAATCACTAGGCAACTTCTCTTAACGGGGACTTTAATTGTTTCTAGGGGCTCAAGCAGGTTGGCGCGGGCCACAGCCATCCTAACAGCATCAATAGCCTTCTCAGTCGCCTCTTTAGGCCAGCTTTCATGCACCCATGAGCAGTGTTCTCTAATGTTTGCCATGGCAAGCAGGTATTTATTTAACCCAGCATCTTCTATACACTTGCGAAAAGTTTGTTCGTGAAGATTTGGTGAGCAGGCGGCGACAACCACGCGGTTTAACCCATACTCTTTTATATCCTGCTTAATTAGCGCTTGACCTGCATCTGAACAGAGGTATAGGTGATCCTTGGCTATAATAACGTTTGGGAGATTACGTGCGTACTCAGTAACTTTCTTTACATTAATTACACCAGCAATATTTACACCGCAGTGGCATACATATACGCCTATCCTAACTCCCTCAGCATTGGCTCCTCCCAGAAAACTCGCCCTCCACCATCACCCAGCCTTTTCCATCACCACAATTTAGATAAAATATTAGAGGAGCGGAAAGAAAAATATAATTATTTCTTGAAATAACGATTATGGGTATGGCGCGGAGAGTAGTGAGGAGACTGGAATCGGAAGAATGTACTATTGCTAGAAGGACGATGTTAGGCTTATGTGACGAGCTGGTGATTGATAAGAAGCGTTGTATCGGCTGTGGCATCTGTGTAAAAGCATGCTATAAAGAGGCGCTAAAGCTCCTTAGTGCTGTGGTGCATGAAGGTAGGCTCTTAAAAAGGGGAGGAATTTCAATTAATATAAATGAATGCACATTTTGCGCTGTTTGCGTTAATTTATGCCCAGTAAACGCGATAAGACTTTCTAGAAATGGGGAATTGTATAATCCGGCGGTTGAAAAGGAAGTGCTCCCGAATATTCTGAGAGACGTCACTGTTGATGTGAGGAAGTGTAGTCCCACATGCGATCTTGCTTGTAAAGAGAGCTGCCCAGTTGAAGCTGTAAGCATCAAAGCCGAGGAAAAGGATGGAAGGATAATAAGGATATTGAGTGTTCAGGTGGATCGTGGCAAATGTATTTTCTGTGGGAGGTGTGAGTATGCCTGTCCACAAGGAGCAATATTTGTTGCAAAGCCATTTCAAGGACTGCTCCAATTAGATGTGAAACGTTGTCCAAAAGGTTGTCAAGCATGTGTAGAGATATGCCCCAGTAAAGCCTTATACCTAGATAGGGGAGGTAATATCAAACTTGAGGAGCAGTTTTGCATTTACTGCGGAGCTTGTAGGGAGGTTTGCCCAGAAAAAGCTATAGATGTAAAGATAAAGGGCATACTTTATGATAGAATTGCATCGAAGACGTGGCTTTCCATCCTAGAAAAATTAATTTCGCCTGAATACATGCGTGAGGAACTATACGTTAATTCCATAAAAAATTATGTGACCAGCCTACAGAAAATCCGTTTATAGTCGGTTAGCGTTGAAATAATATACTTAACCTTGACAATAATTTTCATTACTCACCCTTAAATTGATGGGGTATGAAGACTTCGTCAACCGCGTATATGAGGAGAAATAGTGTTGATGAGAGGACAGTTCTCGTCCTCTTCTTAAGCTACCTCTCTTTCTCCATGTTTAGATTGAGTATTGGCATGGCCCTTCCAAGCATTATTTCGGAGATGAGGATAAGCGAGTTTCAGGCGGGGATCCTATACTCGATTAACCTTTTATCAAGCGCCATTCTGTTAACGCCATCCGGGTTAATGGCGGACCGAATCGGCAGGAAGAGGGTGCTAATATTGGGCTACTTGCTTCTCGCCGCAGGGGTCTTATCCTTCAGCTCTTCGCCAAATTATCCTCTGCTAGTCGTCTCGTTGACGATGGCTGGCGTGGGTTCCAGCATGATAATTCCGAGCTATTATTCGCTTATGGGTGAGCTGCTCAGGAATGTCAGGGGGTTTGGGGTGGGGCTTGGTCTAGCAAGCTATCAAATAGGTGGGCTTATGGGGTCTTATCTAGTAGGCGCCTTTGTAGCTCTTGGGAATTGGAGAACCCCATTCATTATAATGGGGGTTCTTGAGATAATAGCCCTTCTCATACAGATCCCGTTGGTACACTCTCCCCCGTCAATTGAGGAAAAGCCTACAACATTCTTCAGTCTGCTTAAAATGAAGAATATTTTGATCTCATGTACCAGCATTTTTCTGGGCAGCTTCGGCTACTTCTCTACAACCGCCTGGCTCCCATCTCTGCTCCTCTCAAGGAGCATTGGTCCGATCGAATTAAGCCTAATCCTGGGACTCTTCTTCATCGGTGGTGCAATGAGCCCTCCAGTATTTGGGAGAATCTCTGAGAGAATTGGAAGGAGAAAGACGACATTTTATGTTAGTATGGCCGCCGCGGTGGTGGCTGCAGCTGCCCTCCTAATAAACCATTCACTTATATCCGCGATCTGCGTAGTTCTACTTGGAATATTCATATCTCCACATAGAAGTCTATTGGTGACGATTGTTCAGGAGGCTGTTCCAGGGAAGAATATCTCGGCGGCTACAGGCCTAACACAAACACTGGGGCTCTTTGGGGGAGCTGTCGGTCCAGTCATTTCAGGGGCTTTAATAACCCCATTAACAATTGACCATGCATTATTTTACTCCATAGTCTTGCCCAATGTGCTATGTGGGTTCATTACACTACTTATAAGGGAAAAGTAGTTCCCTATATTCCGCCTCAGCCAGAAGCTTTTTAAATTTTTACAACTTTTAATTCTTAAATCCTCATCATGGGGTAATAGATGAACCTTCATGAAATTATTCAGAAGAATAGTCTTCTAGAATGTATTCAGTGTGGCACCTGTACTGGAAGTTGCCCAGTCGCTAAGAAAACAAGTCTCAATGTTAGGAAATATATGCGTGAAGTCTCCGTCCTCGGCAGACTCGCCATTCATCCACCAAACGAATTATGGAGCTGCACAACATGCTCCACATGCGGCATTCGCTGCCCGAGGCAGTTGAAGCCATATGAGTTCCTGATAGACGTTAGGAGCATTGTTATTGAGAGTGGGGAAGTATCGCCGACGATTAGGGATGCCCTAGAAAGCGTGTATATGAATGGAAACCCGTGGGGAAGAATACGCGGAAAGCGCGTTGAGTGGTGCCGAGATTTAAATGTTAAGCATTTTTCTCAGGGAGCTAATATACTCTACCACGTTGGGTGCACGACATCCTATGATACAAGGGTTCAGAATGTGGCAAGAAGCCTTGTAGCATGCTTAAACTTAGCAAACATTGATTTTGGGATACTTGGCGGGGAGGAGAATTGCTGTGGCTCTGAAGTCTATTGTATGGGTGAGAAGGGTCTCTTTGAGTATCTTATGGAGGAGAACATAAAACTGTTTGACAAGTATGAGATTAGACAGATCATAGTTAATTGCCCGCACGGCTTCGACACTTTCAAAAATAGGTATAAGCAGAGGGACTTAGAAGTATGGCATCACTCCCAGTTCCTCGCAAAATTAATAGATAATGGGAAAATCTCTCCCGCAAAGAGTCTTAATAAAGTGGTCATTTACCATGATCCATGTTACCTTGGCAAGCGGAACAATATTTTTGAGGAGCCCCGAAAGGTTATCGAAAGCATAAATGGTGTTAAGCTCCTGGAGTTTAGCCGCTCAAGGAGTAGAAGTGTATGCTGTGAGGGGGGTGGTGGGAGAATGTGGGTTGATGTCCCTGGACCCCGCTTAGCAGAGATTAGAGTTAAGGAGGCTGTTGAGGCTGGAGCGGAGATTTTAGCGGTGGCGTGTCCCTTTTGTCTACTCACTATGGAGGATGCTGTAAAGACAACTGGGAATGAAGAGAAAATTAGGGTTATGGATATTGCTGAGCTGCTCGCATTGACCTTAACATGACCCTGATTGATGGTAGAAGAGGGAAAAATGAATTGGGCTCTACTTCTTTAATAGCTCCTCTTCAGGTGGCGGCCTCTTTATTAGCCCATGTCTCATCAATGCTTCTAGGCTCTCCCTCGCATTCTTTATAATCGCCACAGCCCTCTCATATAACTCCTGTCTGCTGAGCTTTATCCTTGCCACACCCTGCTCAATGGACTTTAGGGCGCATGAAACAGCCTCTCTCGGATAAACCTCCCACTCCTCCATTGTTGGCAAAATGTTATCTTCATGTATCCCTCTCTCCTCAGCAAACCTAGCTAGCTCCTCAGCAGCCGCTATGCACATGTCATCAGTTATCGTCTTCGCCCTAACATCTAAGACGCCGCGGAATATTCCCGGAAAACCTAGGCTATTATTCACTTGGTTCGGAAAATCGCTCCTGCCAGTTGCGACAATTTTGGCTCCAGCCTCCTTAGCCTCCCACGGCCATATCTCCGGTATTGGATTCGCGCATGCGAAGACTATTGGGTTATCTGCCATCATCTTTATCCACTCCTTTTTAATCACCCCTGGACCGGGCTTTGAGCAGCCTACGATTGCATCCACCCCCTTCATAGCTTCGGGTATACCGCCAACCCTACCCTCAGCATTCGTTATCTGAGTGAGTTCATACTTCCATGGGTCGTCCTCCTTCTTTATATCCTCCCTGCCCGGATATAATATGCCCTTTGAATCCACCATTATGATGTTTCCAGGCTTTACCCCCCACCTTATCAAGACGTATGCGGTTCGGATGTTTGCAGCTCCAGCGCCTATGAGAGTTATGAGGCTTTCTTTCATGTTTTTGCCAACAACTTTAAAGGCATTTATTAAGCCAGCCAATATCACGGTGGCGGTCCCTTGCTGATCATCATGCCAGACTGGGATCTGTAGGCGCTCCCTAGCCTTCTCCAGGACATAAAAGCACTTTGGCTTCTCAATATCCTCAAGGTTTATTCCGCCGAAGGTTGGTTCTATAAGCTCTAGCGCCCTAACAAGCTCCTCTGGATCCTTGGTCTTAAGGCATAGTGGAAATGCATCTACTCCGCCAAGATATTTGAATAAAAGCGCTTTACCCTCCATAACTGGGAGGGCTGCCTCAGGCCCTATATCCCCAAGCCCGAGAACTCTCGTCCCATCTGAGACAACTGCAACATAATTCCAGCGGTTTGTCAGTTCAAATGATTTATCTGGATTCGCCTGGATCTCCCTGCATGGCGCAGCTACGCCCGGCGTATACCATATTGCAAAGTCCTCGAAGCTCGTTATGGCGCACTTCGGCATAACCTGAACCTTCCCCTCATAGAATCTGTGTAAGGGCGGTGCGAGCAAGGAAGGTTTTTTAGCCTTGGCCAAAAGCTCTTCAACACTTAACTTCTCTTTCTCCAATACGAGCTCCTCCAAACATTGCCTTAAAGAAAATTGTTAAAGCCCCTCACATATATATGTTATGAGAGCTAATATCGCTATTTTCGGAAAAGATATATACGGTTGCAATCGAATGTTATACCAATATTTTCATTGGTAGGTTGGATGGAAGTTGGGCATAGTGGATGTAGTTGAGGAGGTTGCCTTCAATCTTATAAGGCAAGCTGTAATATATCTGCCGGAGGATGTTAAGGCCTCCTTAAAGAAGGCTTATGAAGAGGAAACTAGTGAAGCTGCAAAGACTCAGTTGAGGGCTATCCTCGATAACATAGAGCTCGCGGAGAAATATCGATACCCAGTATGTCAAGATACTGGCACAATCCTCTTCTACATTACCGCTGGCGCGGAGTTTAAGGATTTGGACAAAATTGAGAGAGCATTAATAAACGCCACGAGAAGGGCCACTGAGGAAGTCCCATTAAGGCCGAACTCTGTAGATCCTTTCACCCAAAAGAACAGTGGCGACAACACTGGGAGGTTCATACCCTACATAAATTGGGAGATAGCTCCAGGAAACACATTAGAAATAACCGTTATGCCGAAGGGAGGGGGTTCAGAGAACATGTGCATCGCCAAGGCAATTCCTCCTGGTGAAGGAATAAAAGGTGTAAAGAAGTTTGTCATTGAAACCATTGTTGAGGCTGGAGCTCAACCATGCCCCCCAACAATAGTGGGTGTGGGGATGGGGGGTGGAGTAGATATAGCCATAAAGCTCGCCAAAAAGGCTCTATTAAGACCACTTAACACACCTAACCCAGACCCAAACCTAAGTAAACTTGAGAGGGAACTATATGAAGCTGCGAATAAGCTTGGCATTGGGCCAATGGGGTTGGGTGGGAGGACAACTGTCTTAGGCGTGCATATCGATTATGCCTTTAGGCATCCAGCTTCATTCCCCGTCGCCGTAGCCTTCAACTGCTGGGCTGCTAGAAGAGCTTCGGCTAAGATTTATGCTGATGGAAGTGTTGAATATTTAACGCATAGGGGGGTGGAGTAGAGTGGGAGTCTACTACCTTAAGACGCCAATATCAGAGGAGGAGGTTAGGAAGCTCAGGGTAAACGATACGATATACATAACTGGGACAATAGTGACTGCACGCGACCAAGCCCATAGGAAAGCCCTAGAATACCTTAGGGAGGGGAAAGCCCTACCAATAAACCTTGAAGGGCTTGCAATTTTCCACTGCGGTCCAGTTGTCAAGAAGGAGGGGGATAAATGGGTGGTTGTCGCAGCTGGGCCAACCACAAGCACGCGTATGGATCTCTTTGAAGACGAGTTCATAAAAAACTTTAAGGTTAGGGTTATCATTGGAAAGGGAGGTATGGGTAAGAGGACCACTGAAGCCATGGCTAAGTACGGGGCCGTCTACGCAGCCCTCACCGGAGGAGCAGCAGTCCTAGCCGCAAAGGCTATAAAAAGCGTTAAGGGTGTCGAGTGGCTTGACTTAGGGGTGCCAGAGGCGCTATGGATCTTTGAGGCTGAAAACTTCGGTCCACTTACCGTCGCCATAGATTCGCATGGAAATAACTTATTCATGGATGTCTCCAAAAAAGTTGAAGAAAATAAAATAAAAATCTATAAGGAGATAGGTCTCACAGAATAACTAGAAACTGCAATTAATCACGAAGAAAAAAGTTTCTCTTTACTCTTTATTAAGTGAAACTCCGATTTCTCTAGAGAACTAGTTCCCTTATCCTTACCTTCCATATATTTAACCATTTAATAGCCGCTCAGTCTTTAATGCGGTTCCTCCATCATCAAATCGTCAGGGTACTTATCTGATATTAGTAATTGGGGTGGCTTTAAAGACCAATTTTGACCTCATGAATCTCATAAAAAGAATATTGAGGGCTAATTTAAAGGGAAGGCTTATTTTGCGATCGGACATTAACGTTAAGCTTGGAGGAAAAATGTAATGAGAGTAGCTGTTAGAGTAAATGGGCTCACAAAGAGATTTGGCGATAAAACCGCAGTAGATAAAGTTAGTTTTAATGTTGGGTTTGGCGAGGTTTATGGACTTCTCGGGCCGAACGGTGCTGGAAAATCAACCCTAATTTCGATGATTGCTGGTGTGATTGAGCCTGATGAGGGAACTATTGAGGTGCTTGGTGGCGAAGTGAGGGATTCGGAGATTAGGGCTAAGATTAATTATTGCCCTCAGAACCCCGCCCTATATGACGATTTAACTGGTTTAGAGAATTTAATATTTTATTCTAGCCTATATGGGATAACCGGGAGGAGGGCGCTGGAGAAGGCTAGGGAGCTAATAAAGAGAGTTGGGTTGGAGGGGTATGCGAATAAGCCAGTGAAAATCTATTCTGGTGGGATGAAGAAGAGGTTGAATCTTGCCGCCGCATTAATGAATGAGCCAAGATTGCTCATATTAGATGAGCCGACAACAGGCATGGACCCGCAAATGAGGAGAGAGGTCTGGCAGCTGCTGAGTGAGATTAAGGATTCAGATAGGGCGATAATAATCTCAACACATTATATGGATGAGGCTGAGGCTTTATCAGATAGGGTGGCGATTATGGATTCAGGCAGGATAATAGCTGAGGGTAAAACTGAGGATTTAAAGAGGAGCTACGCCTCTAAATCCGTGATAAGCATCGAGTTCTTTAACCCAGATGACCAGCAGAAGGCTAGAGAGGCGCTGTGCAGATATCTTGAACCAAGGGATATTGTGGCGATTAACGGCTCCATAAGGGTATATTCTGAGGATCCGGATACTCTTTTGCCTCAGATATCCCTAGACCTCTTTAAGGTTGGGGTTAAAATTGCTTCTATAAGGGTTGTTAAGCCAACGCTTGAAGATGTCTTCTTGAGGTTGACTGGTAGGAGGATTATGGAGGTTGAGGGCTAGCGCTATTAAAGCGTTTGTAGTGAAGGATTTTAAGGAGACCTTTAGGGATAAGGTTGCCGTCTTCTGGATGATTGCCTGGCCGCTAATATGGCTGGTTCTAACAGCCTACATCTTCATTCCTCCCGGAACAGACCGGCCCATGACGATGAGAATTGGCCTAGTTAATTACGATGTATCCCCAGGTTTTCCAGTAAACGGTTCAATTCTCATCAGGGCTTTAGAGGAGGCTGAGTATAAGGGTGTAAAGCTCTTTAATGTGAAAATCTATGAGGATAAGGCTCTTCTGCTTGAGGACATTAAGAGGGGGAGAATTGATGCTGGCATCATAATACCGGAGAATTTCGGCGAGAATCTGACTTTAGGCCAGACCACCTTAGAGGTTTATGTGGGCGCGAGAAGCATACAGTCAACCCAGATTAACCGCTATATGCTGGAGAGATTCATAGAGGAATTTAGCAGGGTTGTCTCCGAGGAGAAGATTGCTTGGGCGATGAAATTTATTCCAGGGGAATATGTTCCCTTAGAGGTCTTAGAGGTTGTTGAGGGATTCTTGAGGGGGCTAGCGAAGCCGGTAAACGCAACATTCACCGAGGTTTTGCCCGAAGCCTTAATTTCTAGGGAGGCTTGGATAGGCTGGTATACTATTGGAGCCATAGGAATGACCATGCTTTATAGCGGATTGAATATAGGCTCAACAGCGCTTTTAGAGGAGAGGCAGAGGGGCTGCCTACATAAAATACTAGCGTCGCCAACGACACCATCCGAACTAATATTTGGAAAGATTTTGTCGGGCATTCTATCTCTCTCAATCACATCGGTAGCTATAATTGTTTTTGGCGTATTTGTCTGTGGGGCAAAAATCCATTGGAGTCCGCTTCGCGCAGAGCATTGGATAGCGCCAATAATGCTCTTGGTTCTGGCCTCATTAACCCTTGGGATGGGGTCTATACTATCATTAATGGTGAAGAGCGTCGGGGGTGCCTCAAACCTAAGCACATCTCTAGGCTTAATGCTGGCTTTTCTGACGGGCATATGGTTCCCAAGGGAGTGGTTTCCAGCGTGGATGCGCATATTAGCCGATTATAGTCCGGCGACATGGGCTGTGGATGCCATAAGAGATGTGATTGTTTTTGAGGCTGGACTCATGGAGGTCGTGCATTATGTTATTGGAGCCGCTTTAGCAGCGCTTGCAGTCCTAGCTGTTGGAGTGATGATTTATAGGAGGATGCTGAAGAAATATCTTGAGAAATAAGATACTTCATCCTCCCACTATAGTTTCCAGCGAATATTCTAACAACGCCCGGAACCTTGAAAGAGAAGTAAGCCTGTTAAAGAGACATTTTCCAATAATAGAGCTGCATTTTTCCATAAAAGAAAGTTCGAATATGGTTAAAGAATGAGTTCATGAAAAAGCGCTTCTATCTACTTGAAAAGATAGAGTAACTCGGCTAAAAGATCCCTCACCCTATAGTTTAAACAACCCGGATAAATATCTCTAATCGCGGTTATTCATCTTTTGCTCAATTTTAGGGCTTTCAATTCTCTTTTTGAGATTCCCGCCGATGAGCTGGAAATGCAAACTCTGTCCACAAACTTTTCTTTCAATTCTCTTTTTGAGATTCCTTTAAAGCGGATGGGCGTTACATCTGTTCCCTGTTTTGATTTCACTTTCAATTCTCTTTTTGAGATTC
>Ga0209080_1000055_pt1 | contig 88739 bp, 82 predicted proteins | sample JNZ110809AmetaG_FD_184123 | JGI IMG/M metagenome (GOLD analysis project Ga0209080, IMG submission 184123) | Hot spring microbial communities from Jinze hot spring, China to study Microbial Dark Matter (Phase II) - JNZ 110809A (SPAdes) (version 3) ...
AAACCTAGATATAAATTTTTACCGGTAAAATGGTGCGGGGGGTGGGATTTGAACCCACGAACCCCTACGGGACAGCCGCCTCAGGGCTGCGCCTTTGACCTGGCTTGGCAACCCCCGCTTTTCTAAAAAATTATAAGATTTAATTTTCAGTTAAATCTTTATCGGTTGAATCTCATATCGATTTATGTTTGTTTTCCTCAGGCAAATATGATTTGTGTTTCAAGTAATCCTTAAGATAATTTTGGATTGTTAGAGGATTATGACTATTTAGGTTTTCGACAGTTTTTAGGGCAAGTAATATGCAAGCCTCGGAGATTTTAACTATGCTAAGAGACCCATGAAGGGGCGAGAGCGATTATGAGCTGGGTTTTCTTCGTCTCACATTAATTTGCTGAAAAGCCGCTAGGTAGTTTATTAAGTTTTTATCTTTTGTTTTTCTCGAAGATATTTTTAAATCCTTAGCGCTCATTTAATTAGAGTTTTGTGGCGACAGGATATGTCTACAGCGATGATGCTTAAAGAAGGGGATTTAGATACCTTTGATCAACGTGGGAGGTTTACTCTCACCGTTGCTGGATGCGGCAGGATGGGGTTGCCAACAGCATGTCTTTTCGCAGATGCAGGGTTTAAGGTTATATGCTTCGATATTAACCCGCAGATTATTAATCGAATTAATAAGGGAATTAGCCCATTCGTTGAGCCTGAACTAAATAAGATGATAAAGAGGAACTTAAGTGATGGACGTTTAGTAGCCGTGAATGATGAGAAAGAAGCGTTCTCTAAAAGTGACATAATAGTTATCGCGGTTGACACCCCAATAGATGAGAAGAAAAGACCTAACTATACAAATCTTGAAAATGTTTGTAGGGATATAGGGCTAAACTTTATGCGCGGCTCCATGATTATCTTAGAAAGTACTGTTGGTCCCGGCGTAACTGAAGAGATCGTTAAGAAGGCTTTAGAGTTATCCTCCGGGTTAAAGGCTGGGAAGGATTTCGGTTTAGCCTTCAGCCCTATACGCGCCAGCGTTGGGAGAGTGATTTATGATATTGTTAACTATCCCAGAGTTCTGGCAGCTATAGATAGACAGAGCTTAACGGCTGCAAAAACCATACTGAAAACAATTATTAAAGGAGGAATTATCGAGGTCAGCAACATTAAGACGGCTGAAACGGTCAAATTATTCGAGAACATTTATCGGGATGTTAACTTAGCTCTTGCCAACGATCTTGCAAAATTCTGTGAGAAACTTGGAATAGATTATATTGAGGTGCAAGCCGCCGCCAACACTCAACCATATTGCCATCTGCTTAAGCCTGGGATTATTAGTGGTCATATACCAAAGGATCCTTACCTGCTGATATATGAGGCTGAAAACTTAGGCGTTAAACTTCAAATCCCAGTTTTAGCTAGGAAAATAAATGATGAGACTGTTAAGAGGGCCTATGGACTTATTAAAGATGCTTTTAAAGTTATGGAGAAAACCCTTAAGAGATCTAAGATTGCAGTGCTCGGCATATCATACAAGCCCAATGTTAAAGAGATTAAGGGATCTATGGTAATAAATCTAGTTAAGATGATGCAGGAAAAAAATATTAAAGTTAGTGTTTTCGACCCCTTTTATTCTCCTGAGGAGCTTAAGGATATGGGTTTACCGGCTGAAAAGAATCTGGCGAAAACTTTGGAGCATGCCGATTGCCTTGTCATAGCTGTTGGACACGATAGGTTTAAGCGTTTAAACCTGAGTAAAATAAGTGTTCTAATGAGGAAGCCAGCTGCTATAATAGACTTAGCCCACATAGTTGACCCACATAAGGTTGAGAAGGAAGGCTTCATATATCGTGGTTTAGGAAGAGGGGTCTGGACCAAATGAAGCCTTGAAGTCCAATGTATTCGCTATATTTGCGTTCAGCAGCATATCGCTCTCTAAGAAAAACACGTCTTTTAAAATGCTTTCTAATATTCAATAGGCGGACTACATAGGAAGATGGAAGAAAAAGCACGCAGCATACTATTTAGATCTTCAGTATTAAATTCCTAGGATCTTCCATGCCTTTTATATTGCCATCTGCCCTAAAAGTTTATTTCATTTCCCTCACTACTAATTTTGGATGAAAATTGCCATACAAAATGGATGAAAGCATTTACAGGGAACCCGTGAGAATTCTTGAAGATTTAGCTAAAGAAGCATTTAAAAGAGGTGACTACGAGGATGCTGCGCGGTTATTTAGGCATCTTTCGGTGCACTTTGGTGTAAGTGGCGATAAATTTAACCAAAGAAGATTTGCTGCGAAAGCTGGAGAATGCTACATGCGGGTGGCTGAAAGGCTTGATGATAGCATAAAGGCAATAGCGATTTATCTTAAAGCCCTGAGATCATTTATTGAGGGTGGAGAAAACGATACAGCTAATCTATGCAGCTCAAAAATATGGGAGCGATTTATCTCTATTAGGGACTGTGAAACTGAATTAAGCGGCGAAAGCATAAACGTATTTAGGGCTGTAGGCGACTACTTTGCCGATAATGGTGACCTTGAGAAAGCAAATATTATCTACCGGGATGCTGCTGAAAAAGCCTTTAAGAGCGGTAGACTTCTTCTCGCCGGAAGGCTATATAGGAGCGCTGGCGACTGTAGTCTAAAATCCGGGAATCTTGAGGAAGCCGCATCCTCATATACCAAAGCTGCTGATGCATTCTCTCTATGCCAAGAATATTTTGAAGCTGCATGGAGCTACTGTGAAGCTGGCTTCATACTGATATGCTTGGGACGCTTTAAGGAAGCATCAGATGTCTCGGAAATGGCTGAAGAATTATGCCTTAAAGATCAAGTAGAGTTTTTCCTGAAGGATCTAAGCCACATATGTAAGCTTCTTAGTCAAGGGCTAATAGATGAAGCCAGGAAGATTTGGAATAAAATTAAGGTGAAAGTTAGAGAAGAATATGCTCAACTTATTGAATCATCATTTCAATCCGCTGGAATGAGAGGGTAACTCTTCCCGCTTAATGGGTCTCCGCTTGCTAAGAAGCACTATGAAAATAGCTGCACACACTATTGTTGCGATAGCAGCGAGAATTGTAAGCGGCACCGCATGCTCCCCAGCGCCAAGAATTATCGGTATCGGCCCTATAAAGAGAAATAAGCTAATGGAATTTTTTAAACCAGAAAATAGGACTGTTAAAAACATGATGAGCATCCCAATAAAGATCAATAAGAAGCCCAAGAAAAACACTTTCATGGGTAGAGCCTCAAATACCGTTATCTCTTTAGCCCTATTAAGCGACCCAAAAGATTTTTTGATTTCCTCGGAGCATTTGAGACAAAGTAACTTGTAGGGTTCAACACAGTGCTCACATATACTTCGACCGCACTCTTGGCAGATATATTTAGCCTGCCTCTCGCCGCATACCTCACATATTTTGGTACTCATCCCCTCACCTTACCATTAAGCTTAAAGCCAGCATAAGTATTAATGCTAGGAGCATGAGCACTATTGATAGAGCAATGAGAACTTTTACTTTTTCCCTATCGGTTCCAAACACTATTGGTATGGGACCTATCATAATTAGGCCACTCCACCCTGATCCGCGAGCCCTATAGTTCCTTAAACCCTTAAAAAACATTATTAAGGCTGCTATGAAAGATAGCGTGAAACCTAAAATGATTAGAGTAAATCCGGCGATAAACAGGATATCAGGCGCGCTCATAGGCTTAACCCGTTAAGCAATAATTATTGATGTTTTCGGAGAGAAATAAACTTTTACTCATCTGTCACCTTATATAAGAAACATTAGCGTACTTATCTCTTGGGTTTACGGCGGGCTGCTGCCATGTCGCTTGAAGATATAATCGCAAGAATACTTACAGTGAAACCTGAATTAACAAGAGATGAAGTTCTAAAGATGATTAAAGAGAGGGAGAGGAGCGCTGGAGGATTCTTAACGTTGGAGAGCGCCGCTCTATCATTGGCTGCCGATTTAGGGATTGATTTCAAAGTGAATTTCAAGCGCGATTTAAAAATCAAAGACCTAATCCCAGGTTTAAGTGACGTGACCGTGAGTGGACGGGTAATTTATGTCGATCAAATAAAAAGTTTTATTTACCCTAAGGGAGGCGAAGGATTTAAGAGGGTCATCCATTTAGCTGATGACACTGGCTTTATTAGAGCTACTCTGTGGAATGAAAAAGCGTTTCTCGTAGATGCCGATACAATAGATGAGATAGTGAGATTATCCCACGTGTCGGTTAGACGCAGAAGCGGTGGGGGAATCGAGTTAAACGTCGGGCTAAAAAGTAGGATAGAAGTTAATCCAAGAGACCTAAACGAAGAAAGTTACCCGCCTATAACGAGATTTACTGAGAAAATTGGTGAATTATCCGCTCGAAACAAAATCGTTGATGTTGTTGGCTTTATTGAGCAAATTTATCCTTTGTCTACCTTTAAACGTCAGGATGGTGAGGGAAAAGTTAGACGTGTGGAGATCAGCGATGAGAGCGGTAAAGTCTTAGCTGTTCTTTGGGATAACAATGCTGATGCCCTATCAGAAGAACAAGTTGGGCGCTACGTTATGCTGCTGAAAATGAGGGTTAAGGAGCGCTTTAACGGCAGGATAGAAATTCATTCGGGAAGCAAAACAAAAATCCTTTTATTGAGGAAGAAGCCCTCTGGATTTAAATAACTTATTTAGTCAAGAAGCTAACATACCTTTAGAAAGAAAAAAGAAAGATAAAAAATGTTTTATTCAAATTTTACTCTTTCTTCACCAGCGAAATTTCTATTGTTGAAACATTGGTTTTCGGCCGGTCTGGGCTTGTCATCTCTTGGGTGCCTATCTCGATCTTCTCAATGACTATGTCTTTAAGGAAGGCGCGGCGCAATAGTTCAACAACGTCGACCGCCCGACTTATAGCCCTTCCTCTAGCTTTAACGACAACTTTTTTGGCACCTGAATTGAACGCCGTTAGACACGCTACCACATAGTTCATCACTGGCTTCTTCCCAATCATTACTTGACTCTCTTCAGCCATGGCGTATCTCTTCTCCTCATTGCTATTTATTGCTTAATTACTTCACCTTAATTTTTAAGCATAACTACGATATAATATTTTCCTTTAGATCACATTATTGTAAGCAGGAAGCCAGAGAGGGCAAAGATAAATAAGTATTTTTTAGCCTTCTTTAAAACTTTATCAGTGAGCGCGCTAAGCTGGTTGATCTGAAGATCCCCAATAACTTTAACCTTTGGAATAACTACTTTGCACCATGCTACTTCGGCCAACTCCATATTATTTAGCGCCCTAATAACGGAGCTCCTAATATACCCAATCAATTTACCGTGGTCTATGACTTCTCCTACCGGATGATACCCCCTCTCATTTAATACTATAGCGTTAACAATATGTGTGTCGGTCGTGAATACTTCACCACCACTTATACCTAAGTCCTTTAAATCCATGAGAATTTTCTCTCTTAAACCGGACACCATGTTATTTCCATCTATTGTAACATAAGCTGTTTTCTGATCGCCAACTGAAACAACCATAGATGTAATGCCTCCTGGCCCGATTCCATCTTTAGTACTTAGATCTTTTGGTCTAACTTCTCCAGCACCTATCATAAGGGTCTCTGAGAAGCGTTCGAGGCTTCTTGCCTTATTTAGAGCGGATGTTATGGTTTTTCTAAATATTTTTACAGCTCTGTCAACATTAAATGGTCCATTGAGACTGTTATGGGAATCTACGGCTATTGCCCAAGAAAAGCCGTTTTTCATCGCTTCCTGAATTATAATATCGTTTAATTCTATCGGTAAATCTTCCATGGTTTCGGGGGAAAGCGTTAAAGTTAAAAAGACACATTTATCGAAGACTTGACAGCCAACCTTCGCCCCATCATCTTCAACATTAAAGAAAATGGTTGCTTCCTTGGAGAAGACATGCGGCTCCTTCATGGCTCTGAGAAGGCTTTCAAGAACCTTTTTGTTCTCTTTCTGAGAGACTAAGTCGAGGGAATGCCCTGAAATCCCATGGGGGACAGAGACTATGCATCCGCACTCCTTTTCCAATAAGTCTTTTATTAAACTTGGAAGGGAGCTACTTCCAATATTTTTGAAAGGTCCTGGATGCAAATTAGGGACAACTATCGCAGCCTTTAGGTCTCCGCTGTTTCTACTTCTAAAAATAATTAAGGATACTGTTATGTCGCGCTCTTCCCCAAGTCCCTCCAAAATTTCCTCAAAAGGCTCCTCTAAGCTTTCAGTCCAATTGGCGAGAAAAGCCCTAAATATTTTAAGTGAAGGTATACCGAGAGCTTTCTCCCCCTCCCTATTTAAGAGGGTTATGAACAAGTATACGCTCAGTAGCGAGAGAACCGTGGCAGCAATGATGTGCATTATATGGCTTACATGGAGAACTTTTACGCGAATCAAAATCAATAGTGATAAAATTGTGAAGGGTTGAAGACCGCTAGCAATAGACTTTGCAAAAAAATTGGAGAGGGAAGTGGAATAAATGACTAGAGTGCGGAAGGAAAGATTTGCGAAAAAACAAATTGATAGAATTTTAATAAATAAGTCTTGATTCTTTGAAGATTCAGGAAGTAGCATAATTCCAATGATCATGAAAGCAATATAGAATAGATTTGCGGAAAACGATAGAAAGGATAGCCTTTTATAGTTTAGTACGGCGTCTTTCTTAAGCAAAATCCTGGCAACTAAGAAGTCCAACAATACAATTATCGCGTTGAACAGTATTCCAAGCGCGAGCCCGTTTATAATCCAAGATGCTGGCTGATACTGCAGGTTGATTACTACTATTAAGCCTAAAAGAAGATTTTCAAGACATAGCAGCGTTAGTATCGTCCTAAATGATGGGAGAGTAAATAAACTGGAATAATGTTTGATAGCGAGATCAATGTTACTCTCAGAGAGAGACGCGCCCATCTATGCTCACCAGCAGCATTTCACTTTATCCCCTAGGTGATAAAATAGATTTCTATCTACAATCCAAGTTCCGCTATTATACAGCAGGGAAATGTTGCCGCTCTAAGCTAAATGGATAATTGTATAAGAACACATAACACTATGAAAGCTATAGTCAATATTATCAGCGTTTTAGGCCCTATCTTCACACCTAAGCTTTCTTCCTCGAAGAACCTCAGTAATCCAGCGCCAGAAGCTGGTGCGGGCGCGGCTCTCCGCCTTTTTCTCTCCCTTCTACTGCTCAAAGTTTTGCCACCACCTTTCCACAAATTTTAGTTACAGGTAGGCAATTAACCTTTTTGTTCACTTTCTAACTTTTTAAGCTTCCTTTCTAGACATGCTTTAACAAAACCATAGTATTCCGGGCTCGGCTTTCCAGGTCTACTCTTAAATTCGCCGTGAAACTGCGATGCGAGGAAGAAAAACTTGTCCGGTAATTCCAGAATCTCCATCCTTCTGCCATCCGGGCTTTTTCCGGAAAAAATGAGACCATGTTTTTCCAAAACCTCCACGTACTTTGGGTTAACTTCATACCTATGCCTATGCCTCTCATATACTTCTGTGGCGCCATAAAGCTTGTGCGCCAGCGTCCCCTCCTTAATTATTATCTTATGCGCTCCTAAACGCATAGTAGCCCCCTTATATGTCGCCTGATACTGTTCGGGCATCAGATCTATCACTGGATGAGGGGTGGTCTCGTCTATTTCAGTACTGTTCGCGTTCTCTAGCCCACACACGTTTCTAGCAAATTCGACAACAGCCAGTTGAAAACCGTAGCATATGCCTAAAAAGGGTATATTGTTCTCACGTGCATATTTGATCGCCATCATCTTACCAGCTGTTCCCCTGGGACCGAAACCATAAGGAACAAATATGCCGTCGTATTCTTTAAGGATATTGATTTCCTCCGGGTTTTTCTCAAATTTTTCTGCCTCTATAAAATCTATTATAACTTTGGTGCTGCAGGATGCTCCGGCATGCTTAAAAGCCTCATTCATGCTAACATAGCTATCGATTAATCCGGTATATTTGCCGACAAGAGCTATTCTTACGCTATATTTACAGTTCTCTAAAGCATTAACAAAGTTCCTCCACCTTTCTATCTCGCCAAAATTGACTTGTTTTGGCACGAGACCAAGCCGCTTACATATGTAGTCGCCCATTCCCTGCTCATCTAGAATTAATGGAACCTTATAGATGGTTGACACATTGTATGAGCAGAAGACGGCTTCTTTAGGTATTGTTCCAAACAACGCTATCTTCTCAAGAGCTTCGTTAGTGATCATTTTCGCGCATCTAGAAACTATTATATCTGGCTGTATACCTATCCTACGCAGCTCATTCACGCTGTGCTGGAGGGGCTTAGTCTTCATCTCAGACGTTACGTCGAGTATGGGGACCAACGCGACATGTATGTAAAGCGTGTTTTCATAGCCTTCCTCGAGACGCATTTGCCTTATAGCTTCCAGGAAGGGTAGCCCTTCTATGTCACCAACCGTTCCACCGCACTCGGTGAGAACAACGTCCGCTCCAGATTTTTTCGCAACCATACGTATTCTATTTTTTATCTCATCGGTTATGTGCGGTATTATCTGAACGCATTTTCCAAGAAAGTCGCCTCTTCTCTCCTTTTCAATGACCGCTTGATACACTTGCCCAGTCGTAATATTGTTTTCCTTTGATAAATTAATGTCGAGGAACCTTTCATACCAGCCTAAATCCAGATCCGTTTCACCTCCATCATCGGTGACGAAAATTTCGCCGTGCATATATGGATTCATGGTTCCGGCATCAACGTTCACGTATGGATCTATCTTAATCGCTGTGACTGAAAACCCTCTAAACTGAAGCATTTTTCCCACGGATGATGTAACTATTCCTTTACCTACGGAGCTCAATACTCCGCCCGTGACAAAGATGTACTTGACCATAGCTTATACCTCTTCCCAATATAGGAGATAAGTCTAAAACATGCTTAAAACGATTAATATTTGCTTGCGTTAAAACGAAAGATTTTTTTCTAACGCTTTCTCCCTTATACTTAGGTGCAGGTTTAAGGAGGTAAGCTTAAATGAGGATTGGTGTTCTAACAGGCGGTGGAGACGCGCCGGGACTTAACGCCGCTATTAGAGCAATAGTGAAGAAATGCGAGAAATATGGATTCGAAGTCTTAGGTATTAGGCGCGGCTGGGCAGGTATGCTTGAGGGCGATGCGATACCGCTGAAATATGAAAATGTTAAGGATATTATCGGGTTTGGCGGCACACTAATTAAGACTTCGAGAACAAACCCGCTGAAGTATCCTGATGGAATAAAAAGGATAACTGAAAACTTCAAGAAACTTGGTTTATATGCATTAATAGCGATCGGTGGAGACGATACGTTGAGTGTTGCTAAAGCAATCAGCGACGCAGGGTTAAATGTTGTTGGTATTCCTAAAACCATCGACTACGATGTACCCGAAACCGAGCATACAATAGGTTTTGACACCGCTGTTAACGAAGCAATGCACCAGATAGAGAATATAAAAGCCACCGCTGATGCTCATGAAAGAGTATTTGTTGTCGAAATTATGGGCAGGCATGCTGGATGGATTGCGCTGTATTCAGGGTTAGCTGCCGGAGCAGACCTCATATTAATACCGGAAGAACCCTTCAGCATATCTGACGTAGTTAACTTTGTAAAAAGGAAGATGGAGAGCGGTCAAAAATCTCTAGTGATAGTTGTTGCTGAAGGCGCTCTAATTAAAGATTATAAGGGACCAATAACTAAAGATGTTAAAGTCGATCAGTTCGGGCACGTTTACCTTGGTGGGATAGGAGAATTTCTGGCGAAAGAAATAGAGAAGGTGCTGGGCATTGAAACAAGACATGTTGTCCCGGCACACACGATTAGGGGAGGGTCGCCGACCGCGCTTGACCGCATAATATCCACAAGGTATGGTCTAGCAGCGGTAGATTTAGTTAAGGAAGGAAAATTTGGCTTAATGGTTACGCTTAAAGCCGGCAAGATAACTACCGTTCCACTTTCAGAGGTGACTGGGAGAACTAAGCAGGTAGATTTAGAGTTATATAATGAGGCTAAGGTCTTCTTTGAGTAGAAGGCGAAAGAAATTAAAAAGCCTACCCTTAATTCTCTTTTTATCGCTAATTCTCCCTTAAATTTCAATACCGGCTTCTTGCTCTCTGAGAAAGTTATTTAATTCTTCTCTGTAGGGTAAAGCGGTTATTGCACCGTGCTTTGTGACTACAAAGGCTCCAACAGCATTAGCTACCTTAACACATTTTTCCAGATCCCATTCCTTGATCACGCCAAGAAGCAAACCAGCGTTCCATCCATCGCCAGCGCCCGTAGTATCTACGGGTTTAACCTTAAAAGCTGGAGCATAAACTTTTCTTCCATCTTTGGTTTTCACAAAAGCTCCCTTTTCGCCAAGCTTTATGCCAACGATCTCAACACCATACTTTAAGGCTTTATCCGCAGCTCTTTCTGGTTCGCTCGTCCCAAATGTAAACTCCGCCTCTTCACGTGAAAACATCGCTATATCAGAGAGCTTAAGCATCCTACTATAAACCGCCCTTATCGCTTTCTCAGATTTCCATACATCAAGTCTTAGAGTTGGATCAAACGAGATTTTAACCCCCATCTTCTTAGCATATATGACGGCATCTAAAATGGCTTTTCTCGCCGGATTAGCTGAAAGAGCGAAACCCGAAGCATGGAGAATCTTCGCAGAAGAAACATAGTTATAGTCGATGTCTTCCGGCGATAGAGAATCAATCGATGTTCCTTTAACCCAAGGGCTTCGATAAAATATGAATGTGCGCTCACCAGTTTCCGGATCATTAATGACAAAGGCAAGTGTTGTTCTAACATTCCTTTTAACCTTGACGTGGGATATATCGACGCCATTTCTTTCAAGCTCCTTTAAGAGAAAATGCCCAAATGGGTCGTCTCCGACAACAGTTATGGCTCCTACTGTTAAACCAAGTCTTGCCGCCCCTATTAAGGTATTCATGGGCGCTCCGCCAAAAAACTTTCTGAACGTGGAAGCCTCAATATATGATACTGGTTCGGTCGCAATGAAATCGATTAAAACCTCACCTACTCCAACAATGTCTAAGCTAACCATGTTTTCATCCCCTCCACTATTTTGCCTCCAGTCTTTCTATACCGCTCATATATGGTCTTAGAACTTCCGGAATTATGACAGACCCGTCTCTTTGCTGATAATGTTCTAAGATCGCCATCATTGTTCGGCTTGTCGCCAAAGCGGTGCTATTGAGCGTATGCACGTATCCTTTTGGAGGTCTCCCGGGACCCTCTCTATACCTTATATTTAATCTCCTTGCTTGGTAATCTGTGCAGTTTGAGTTTGAGCCTATCTCCCTAAACTTCCCATCAACCATCCAAACTTCCGTATCATATTTTTTGGCGGCAACCGTCCCTATATCGCCAGTGCAGACATTTACTACACGGTAATGTAAGCCAAGCATCTGGTACATTTCTTCACAATTTCGTTGAAGTTCTTCATGGATCTCCCAAGATTGCTCTGGAAGACAAAATACAAATTGCTCAATCTTATTAAATTGATGCATCCTAAAGAAGCCTTTAGTATATTTGCCGTGCGTCCCCACCTCCTTTCTAAAGTTGGTGCTTATGCCAACAAACTTTAATGGTAGTTGGCTCTTATCTAGGACCTCATCCATAAACATTGCCGCTATCGGATGCTCGCTCGTAGCGATTAAATATAGGTCTTCGCCTTCAATCTTATACATAACCTTTTCAAAGTCCTCCAGATCAACGCAGCCCTCATAAGGTTTTCTACGGAGCATGAATGGTGGTTCAATTAATATGAACCCACGTTTTCTGAGAAAGTCGATAGCAAACCTCTGTATTGCGAGATCAAGTAAAACAAGCTCCTCTTTAAAGTAAAAGAAGCCTGAACCGGCGACTTTATTAGCCCTCTCTTCATCAACTAGACCCAGATTTTTCGCTATCTCTATGTGGCTTTTAGGTGGGAAATCAAATTTTGGCGGCGACCCCCACCGTCTTATCTCAACATTATCGTTTTCGTCCAGACCGTAGGGAACCGATTCATGAAGCAGGTTAGGAACCCGCATAAGTAAGCTCTTTACTCTCATTCTATATTCTTCAACATGGTTCTCTAGAGCTTTTATATCAGCCTGAACTTTTTCAGCCTCAAGTAGGAGGTGTTCAACATTCTCGTTCATCTTTTTTCTCTGGGCAATTGCAACGCTGAGCTCGTTTCTCCTCTTCCTCAAATTATTTAGCTCTGTCTGCAGCAGCCTCCATTTTTTATCAACCTCTATTAGTTCGTCCAGTATCTTCAGTTTCTCTGAATCATTTCTGCGCTTAATGTTCTCTCTGACAAATTCCGGCTTCTCTCTTATCAGCTTTATATCTATCATTGCGGAACCCTTTTCAGGAAAAGATAGAGACTTAGGCTCCATTTATATATTTTTCGCGGAACTTAATCCATCCAATATTAGCCCTCATATCTAATTTATAGCGCCATCGATCTTTTATTTCATTTATTAATTGGCTGGAATCAAGGTTTAAGTGACGGATACGAATTCTACTCTCAAAGAGATTCAAGCCCCAATCTTCTTCAGAAACCTTTAATATGAGCCTATTATTATTTTTCTGGATACGGCGGTGGCGTGAAGGTGTCGAAGAGCGCTCGTATCAAAGATAAGTGGCGTAGTAAAAAATGGTATACTGTGGTGGCTCCACCATATTTCGGGAGCGTTGAAATAGGCGCTATACCGGCGGATGAGCCGGAGAAGATTCTGGGAAGGGTTGTTGAAGCAACTTTATATGATATAACCGAGGACTTTGCCCATCAATATCTGAAGACCTATTTCCAAATAATTGGTCTTGATGGTAAGAGAGCTCTAACAATATTTAAGGGGCATGAATATTCGAGGGACTATCTGAGAAGCCTAATTAGAAGAAAAACAACCAAAATTGACGGAATATTTGACGTGGTGACTAAAGATGGCTATAAATTGAGAGTTGCGGCATGCGCTTTCACAACAACTAGAATAAAGACATCCCAAGAGCGAGAGATACGCGCAATAATGAAGAAGATTATAGAAGAGAAGGCACAGACATTATCTTTCGATCAATTCGTGCAAGAGGCTGTCCTTGGGAAAATAGCTTCCGACATATATAATAGTGCGAAAAAAATAGCGCCTTTACGCCATGTAGGTATAAGGAAAACGAAACTGCTTTCAAGACCAGAGATCCAGATACCAATGGTTAAAGAGGCGCCTGAAGCCAAGGTTGAAGCGAACGTGGAGTTAAATGAGGATGAAAGTGCTGGAAACGTTGAGGATGAAGAAGAATCATCAGATGAAGAATGAGATTATGCGATTTGCTGGTCTTTCGACACGCTCCATTAAAAGTTAATTATGAGAAAAGACGATCTACTATTGAGAAGAAAAGTTGCGCAGGAGGCGGCCTTCCTACTATACACTATGCAGGAAAAAGAGTTTAAACAAGCTAAGGAGAAGGCTGCTAGTGCGCTTGGTTTAAGAGTTCTGCCGACAAATTTAGAGGTTGCTGAAGAGCTGGATCGAATAGCTGACGAGTATGAGGGGGAGGAAAGGAAAAACCGCCTAATACGGATGAGGGAAGAAGCCCTTAAAATAATGGAGTGTCTTAAAGCCTTTTATCCAAGGCTTATAGGCAGCGTTTGGAGGGGAACCGCAAACAAGAATAGCGACATAGATATAGTTCTTTTCACGTCTGATAAGAATTCAGTTATAGAAGCTCTAACTAATATGGGGTTCAAGATAACAGGTATTGAGACAACTTCTACTGGAAAAGACGGATGCGGCGAAGCTACACACATCTTCTTAGAATTACAGTCGGGAGATAAGGCTGAATTAATTGTTAGAAGACCGGAAGACATGTATATTAATGAGTACTGTGATATTTACGGCGATTTAAAGAGGGGTTTAACATTTTCCCAGCTTAAGAAGGTTTTAGAAAAGGATCCATTGAAAAAATTTGTTCCGAGAAGAGCTAGAGTTTAAGTTCTCTCAAATGAAACCTTTTTAAAGATGATTGCCATAAAATAGGTTGGAGAGACTGAGAAAAAATGAATGTTGATAAAGAGCAGTTCAGAAAAATGTTCCCCAATCTCGCCAGGGAAATGGAGGGGGAAGGGGTTAAAATAACGATTTCATCTATAAGGCTTGATCCACAGGAGGGGGAGAAGGCGGTCTCAAAGAAGTTCGATGGCTATATCCCCGATGTGATCGATTTCTTAAGAAGATGTGATAATGAGGAGCAAGCTGAAGAAATAATAGCGTATTTAGAGAAGAGAAAGGAAATAACACATGAATATGCGTCGACTCTTAGAAAACAGCTGAAAGAAAAGGGGGTTAGAAGCTTCGGTCCAAAGAAGGAGGAGGCATACTACCTTAGGCAAGCTGGCTACAAATGAAAGCACGCCTTTAACAAGATCGTTAGCGCAAATCCTTCACATACGTAAACTTTTAAATTAACCATCTTATTATTTTGATTCAAGACGTCAGTGCAGATGAGAATCAGAAGGTGGGTTTAAAGGATTGAAGAAAGACCCGTTACCACTAATTTTTCTACTTTTTTCTCTTATCTCTGCAAATCTTGCAGTTAACTTTGTGAGCGCGGAGAACACTGAGAGATCATCATCAATAAATCTATCTGTGAACGTGGAGAGAAAAATAGCGCTAGTGAGCGGCGGATACATAACAATTAATGACACGCTCATATTTCTGAATCCGGGGGAAAACGAATTCACGTTAACTAATTACATGGTTGGTGTACCGAAAAATTATAGTGAAAAATTGATTTATTATAGGGCTTACGATGGACGAAGTGATCTATCTGTAGCGGTTTTTGAAGATGAGGATTTCAGATGGCTAAACATATCGTTCTTAGAGCCGGTTATCTTAAGCAGTAACGAAACCTATAACTTTACTATAACATTAGTTTTTTCCGACTTAATTTGGAGAAAATCCGCGAACCTGTTTTACGCTATTTTCCCATTATATCCTAGTCTTACACATGAGGCTTCTTTCTGCAATGTTACATTAATTCTGCCATCTTTAGCTAAACTTTCAGAGAACAATTATCCAACCGACGTTTTCACAAATAAGACCAGCGACTTCAGGGTTTTATATAACGTAACTAGCCCCCTACCACCTTACGCAAAATCTTCCTCTTGGGTGGAATTCTCAGACACGACTTTTAAGATACTAAAGTTTTTAGAGTTGAGAAGGGAACTATCAATAGATTGTTGGGGAAACATTTTCGCAACAGACTTTTACGAGATGGAAACAGTTAACATTTACTCCATAGATGTAGTCCTGCCACCCGAAGCCACCGATATATCTGCTTATGATGCATATGGTAAGTATCCTAAGGGTCGACTAGACATTGAAAATGCGAATCATGGCACGTCTGTTAAAATATATTTGAGTGAAAAATTGGAGAATAGTGAGAGAGCTAAAGTAGCAGTATCCTATATGTTGCCTCCTCAAAAATATTTGATCATGGAGGGATGGCAAACTTTCATATTAAACATTAATATTACGAAGCCAGACGCATGGATCATATATAGGGTTATCATCAGCATTACGTTACCTGAAGGCGCAAGTCTAATACTAAGAAATAATGCCACTGGGTTGAATATTGAGACAATAAACCCTTTCCAAGAAAAGATTGTTTTTGAGCGATATAATGTCACAAAATTTGAGAATTTAAGTCTAAGCTTTAAGTATCAATATGTAGTTTTTTGGGCAGCGTTAAGACCAACCTTATTTGCGGCAATTATAATTGGTTCAATCTTAGGGTTCCTTCTTCTCACTAAGTTAACTGGTAAAGCTGAGACTTCCTTGCCAATACTTATCTCTGCTGAGACTTTGGAAAGACTTGTAGAGATCTATGAGGAGAAGATTCGCATTGCATCAGAGATAGAGTCTCTAGAAGAGCAGTCCGCAAAAGGTAAAATATCTAGGAAACAGTATAGGCTCGCTAAGAAAATCTTTGAAGAACAGCTTTCATCTCTTCAAAAGAGTTTTCTTGACTTAAAAGCCAAAATAGAAGCTGCTGGAGGGCGTTATGCGGACATGATTAGAAGATTAGAGGCTGCTGACGCGGAGATCGAGGATTTGAAAAAGAGCATACTTGATGTTGAAGCTAAATATAGGCGCGGGGAAATATCAGCTGAAGAACGTCGAAATCTTCTTGAAGAATATAAAGGCAGAAAAGAAAGGGCGGAGAGGAAAAGGGAAGAAGTACTTCTAAGATTTAAAGAGGAAATCTTATAGCTGACCAAAATTATTTTATAGGGAATAATGTTTAATCAAGTTCGGAGTTAGAAGTCGCCATAAACAATATTATCTTTTTGGTTTAAGCCCCAATTTATGACAGAACAGGTAAACCAGTTATTGCAAAAGATTTCTGACATGTATCTAAGGCTTTCAGATTATGAGAAAAGAGTTTATGAGATTTTGCTGAGCGAAGGTCCTTCCACAGCTACAAAAATAAGTGCGCTGTCAAATGTTCTGAGAACGAAAATATATAAAGTATTAGAAAGATTGGTTGAGATAGGCACAGTAAGCGAGATCCCACTAAAACCCAGATGTTATATCGCTTTGCCGCCTAAAGAAGCCTTTAAGCCTATTCTTGAGGCGCAGAAAGTAATTCAGAGAAGCCTTTTACACCCTGATTTCCAATCTTCAGAAAAAGTATGAGGAATCTATGCATTCAACCAATATAGTGCGTGAGGAGTTCTGGATCTTTACCGGGCAGGAGGCGTTAGAAAAAGCGTCTAAATTCCTATCGCAAGCGGAGAAAAACATTTGTGATAAGCGGTGATCAGCAGATTAAAATCTTATTCTCCGATAAATCCTGTTTACCTATTAGAAAGCTGCTTTAATCCATAAAACTTTTATTTTTCTTCAATCTATCTTTTGGAAAAATATTCGGAGTGTCCTAGCGATGGTTAAAATAGATGTAGATGTAGAGAAATGTACTGGCTGCGGTAACTGCGTCGACGTTTGCCCAGCAGGTGTCTATGAGCTGAGAGAAGGAAAATCCGTTGCGGTCAATGTTGATGCCTGTCTTCTCTGTAGAGCTTGTGAGACCCAATGTCCAAATAATGCCATAACGATCACAGAATAGTAGATTAGGTTATAGAGACCAATACCTCGACTGAAACCTCCTCACCGCTTCGATCACTTTATTTGCTTCTCTCTGGGCTATCAAATTTATTGGAGGATATCTGTCCCTGATTTCCAAGTTCATTCCAACCATTCTCGCTATGCAGGATGCAACAACTCTCCTCAGAAACCAGAGATTGTATCCTCCCTCAAGGACAGCTACAAGCTTTCCACCGCACAGTTTATCCGCTAAATTAAGGATCAACTGAAAAATCTTAGGGTATATGTGGGCGGACAACAATAGATCAGATACCGGATCTCTATAGTAGCCATCAAAGCCCGCCGAGATCAATATGAATTGAGGCCCATATTGCATGGAGATCGGCAAAACTATAGCCTTAAGCGCCTTCCAAAAAGCTGGATCACCAGATCCGTATGGAAGCGGAATGTTAACAGTGTATCCTCTACCCTCCTCAACCCCAACCTCCCAAATAAACCCTGTCTTAGGGAAATCGGTTGGATCCTCGTGTACGCTCACATATAGAACTTCATCGGCGTCGTAAAAGATGTCTTGAGTCCCATTTCCATGATGAGCATCTATATCCAGAATCAGCACTCTCCTCAAGCGTTTTCTCTCAATAAGATACTTCGCAGCTAAGGCAATATTGTTGAAGATGCAGAAACCAAGCCCATACCCTGGCCCTGCATGATGCCCTGGTGGTCTAGCTAATACGAAAGCATTATTAAAGTTTCCTGAAAAAACCTCCTCTACAGCTTTAACTGCTCCCCCAGCGGCTAGCCTTGCAACGTTAAAGCTTTCCTTTGATAATGGGGTTTCATCATTTATGAATCCGCCGCCTGAATCACAAATATCCCTAACTCTATCGACGTATTCTTTAGTATGCACTAATAGCAGTTCATCTAATTCTAGAAGTCGGGGGTTAACAAAGGCAATTTTACTTAATAATCGCTCCTCTCTCATTATACCGCTTATTATCGCTGCTAAGCGCTGAGGTTTTTCAGGATGATCTTTTCCGGTTTTATGCTCCAAGTATATAGGCGAATATATTATTGCCGTCCTCATTGCGCCCACCTTATTTCATCAAATATCTTCTCGACAAAGGCTTGTGTAGACAACCCCTTCTTTCTTGCAATCTTTTTTAATGCTTTGCTCACTCCGGTCCCATATTGAATGGCCTTTTTAGGTTTAAGATAAATGTCTGCCGGTAAACCGATTCGTTCAGCGAGTTTTCTCAGGATCCTTTTTCTCAATGGATCGTCTCGGGATGCTATCTTCAAGGTTATTGGCAGACTTAGAGCAAAAGATGCTAGGTCATAGTCTACAAATGGAAATCTGACGTCTATTCCATGAAATGAACATATTTTTTCCTCTTGCTCAAGCGTACTCTCATGCAATCTTAACACATCACCATGTAGAGATTGCTCCACTTTTTCCGCCGAAAACTCAAGTTCTCTTAAGTACTTATAATATCCCGCAAAAATCTCATCGCTTCCTTGCCCAGAAAGCATTACTCGATTATTTAGTTTAGATGATACCTCAGCAGCCCAGTATATTGGGATGAAGATCGATGCCTTTAAAGCGTTAGCCTCCTCAATCAGCCATAAGACCCTAGGTAAAGCCTCCTCAACATCTTCAATCGAATATATTTCAGCCTTAAGCGGTAAACCAATATCCCTAGCAGCCTTCTCAGCCTGCTCTATCTCCTTTGAGCCCTCTAATCCAACCGATATTAAAAGCACGCTTACACCGGCTTCTTTAGCCAACGCAGCTATTATGCTGCTATCTAAGCCTCCGGAAAACCCCACTGAAACGCTTCTTAGGTTACATGTCTTCTCCCTAATGGATTTTAGGATCATGCCATGTAATCTCTCTATAGCTGTATTCTCGTCAATAGGCTCTACTTTGGGCCTTCCTAAAACCCTAACGATCTCTATTATTACGCCATCTTTCGTTATCTCCGCCAAGCTCCCAGGTGGAAAAGACCTTACGCTACCATTGTTTATTCCAAGAACCCATAGCGCTTTTCGCTCTGAGGCTAAGGCGAAAAACCTTTCATTTTCACAAAAATAAAGTGGTTTTGACCCCATTGAATCCCTTCCAACAATGAGCTTGTTGTTCTCAACCGCGGCAAACGAAAACGAGCCATCCATTCTCCCAATAATGTGCTTTGCAAACTCTTTAATTTCACCAAATTGCTCCAGCAGGTCAACGACGTCTTTCGCCTCTAGGCAAAATGGAGAAAAAATCCTTCCCTCAAAAGATAATTTGCAGCCTTTACACTCAATGGGCTGCGGGATATCCTTTGGGAAGATGCGGCTAAAATTGTAGCCTAACGCTATGCTTGATTTAGCATTTATCAACCCCTCCATCTCGCTGAAATCTTTTGCAATAATTGTCGTCCTATCGGTAGATATTCCATAAGCATCCCCACCCCTATGCTTGAGCGCTCTAAGCATTTTTATAGTTTCTAAAGCAGCATTAATTTTTCCGCAATCTTTAGAAATAACTGCTGCTATGGCTCCCATTCTTTCCCCCATTCACCTCTCTCTTTCGCTTCCATGCTTACACTAGGCGTCCACTATCCTAAATGTTACGATTGCCCCTTCATCGGTCTCCTCTATGCTTGAGATCACGGTTTTTAATCCCATCTCCCCTAAGATAATCCTGTAGTCCTCAAAGTAATCGTAGAAGCCGCATGTATAACATAAGCCTCCACCAAACTCGATTTTAATCTCGCCATCCGATATCGAAATTAGTCTTGCTTCAACCTCCGGAGACCTATACCTATTGTATTCCGCTATAGCATCCTCAACTATCCTATTCAGCTCCCCTAACATAAATCCTCACCTAAAAGGGGGATCAAATCTTTAAAGTTAGAAGAATTAATAAATCTTTTTTAAGAGCATATGTTATTGGAGGGATCATTAACAATGCCGATTCTACCTATTGATTCCGGGCGTTATGGTACCCCGGAGATGCTCAAGATCTTCGAGGAAGAGAATTATGTTCAAAAGATGCTTGATGTTGAAGCCGCATTAGCGTGGGCTCAGAGCGAGGTTGGCGAAATCCCGAAAGAAGCCGCTGAGAAAATAATGGAGATGGCGTCGACAAAATACGTTAAGGTGAGCCGGATAAAAGAGATTGAGAAGGAGATTAGGCATGATGTTATGGCTCTCGTCAAAGCCTTAGCTGAGGTTTGCGGCTCAAGCGGCGCATATGTGCATCTCGGCATAACAAGCTATGATGTCGTCGATACTGCCAGAGCCCTACAGCTTAAGGAGGCGCTGGATGTGATCGAACGCCGCCTTAACGATTTAGAGCTGATTTTGCTTAATTTATCTGATCGCTATAAAGACACCGTGATGATGGGGCGCACTCACGGCCAGCATGCGCTGCCAATAACTTTCGGGTTTAAGATGGCGGGCTGGATGCGTGAGATCTCTAGGTATATTCAAAGGCTGAGAGAGAGCAAGAAACGTATCTTAGTTGGTAAGATAACTGGCGCTGTTGGAACTCAAGCCGGGCTTGGCTCAAATGCCATGAAAATACAGGAGCTTGTTATGGAGAGACTTGGGCTTAAGCCAGCAGATATTACAACGCAGATAATATCACGTGACATACATGCTGAGCTAATATGCCTATTAGCGATGTTAGCCTCAACGCTGGACAAGTTTGCCATAGAGATAAGGGAATTGCAAAGGACTGAAATAGCTGAGGTTTTTGAGCCATTTGAGAAGGGAAAGCAAGTTGGCAGCTCAACGATGCCCCATAAACGTAATCCAGAGATATGTGAAAGAATATGTGGTTTAGCGAAGGTTGTTAGGAGCCTTGTTATTCCAGCGCTAGAAAATATTCCAACATGGCATGAAAGAGACTTAACGCAGTCATCGGCTGAAAGATTTATCATACCTGAGGCGTGCATACTAGTGGACTATATGCTGAGCCTAATGATTTGGGTTCTATCGAATCTCGAGGTCGACGAAGAGAAAATGCTTAAAAATATAGGTTTAACCCAGGGAAGAGCGCTCTCAGAGGCAGTTATGATAGCCCTCGTAAAGAAAGGGATGAGCAGGCAGGAGGCGCATGAAATTTTGAGACAAATGGCGATCAAAAGCGCCTTCGAAAAAAAGCCCTTCAGAGAAGTTCTCATAAGCAATGAGGTAATTAGAAAATTTTTAACAGAGAGAGAAATAGATGAGGCTTTAGATCCGAAAAATTATCTCGGCACCGCCATTGAGCAAGTTAAGTTAGCCATAGAAAAGACAATTCAGGAAAGGCGGGAAAGAGGGTTAAATTGAACGCTATGCTTTATAATAGCTGCATCATTCCCTAATCGGCGGCGGTATCACTATTAGGGTCTGCGTTCTGATAACTCCCCTTATGCTTTGGATCTTCTCGATAATCACTCCAAGATTCTCCATTTTCTCAAATTCCACCTGAATTATGTCATCAAACTGCCCAGTTACAGCGTAAGCCTCCTTAACTCCCTCAACCTTTAGCGCCGCCTCAGCAACCTTCCATATCATCCCTGGCTCGGAGTTCACAAGAATATACGCCTTCATACATATCACTGAAAACATTTTTATCTTCTAGGGAGTATAAAAGACTATGCTTAGCTTGGACTTTTAATTTCCCTTAAGAGCGGCTGCGTAACTGAAAGATTCAAAGTAGCCCTAGAGGTATAGGGAAAGAAAAGACGCGTGAAAATAAGAGATGTGGGCGGAGAATCTTATGGTGCCTGAAATAAATTTTCACTTTTCTCAATTTTTATTGAATTTTTAGAGATATAGCGTTTTATCCCCTTAACACACCGGTATTTTTCCATAGACGAGATCCATGATAAATCTATCTAGGTTTTCAAGCTCATAGCTGACTATCTCTTCAACCCGCTTCTTTATAGCGTTGAAGCAAGATTCTGATGCGGTTATTAGTTGTACAGCAATTATAACTGGCTGATCTACCGGCTGACCAATTTTGCTCAACATCCAAACATAAACCTCTTTTACATCGTTTACCTCACTATAAATTTTCTCAGCGATTCTATGGGTCAATAAATTGTATATTTTGCCAACGTGGCTAACCGGATTCTTACCAGCAGCAGCTTCTGAACACTGAGGCCTATTAAGCGATATAAGCCCATTAACCCTATTTCCTCTACCAACTTGCCCCGAATCAGCCCCATCAGCACTTGTCCCAAGAACTGTCAAATAAACTCCGTTGATACCTCTGCCAGGCGCATCTAGGGTGTTTAACTCTATGTGAACCTCGTCGAAACCATAGTTCCTTCTATTAATGAACTCTCTCATATTGCTGAGAACCTCTTCTTTCCTCTCAAAATAATGTTTTTCATCAGTTATGAACCTGTCCACAAAAGCCATCGAAACAGTTAATTTTAGCTCCCTGTTTCTTCTAAAAGCCATGACTTTGATGTCTTCCCCAGTCTCAGGAAATCTTCTCTTAAATTCTTTAGAGTTAAGGTACTTCTCCAGCTCTAAAACAGTTTTCTCTGTTTTTGTCAACGGGGCCCATCCAACAGCGGCTGAAGTATCGTTTGCCTCAAGCATCTTTCCACCACGCCTAAAAATGTCTGTGAGCGCTTGTGAACCCGGCTGTATTTCAACCTGATATGTTACATGTTTGTCTGGATCAACGAACCTAAGGTTTCTCCTAAACCAATTTTTAGCCGTTTCAATAGCTATCTCGGAAACCGGAATCTTAACATTTCCAGCCTCAAATGTTGCTCTGTCACCAAATATGAGCTTCATTGGCTTCTTAACAACCCCTCCGCCGAACCTTACCTCAACTTCACCAGCTACTAAAAGAGACTTGTCAATATTATGATGCATTATTGCCCCAACTTTCTCAAGGTACTCTTTGCAGAGATTTACTGAGACCTCGTCCATTATTGCATCACATATGGTGTCTGGGTGACCTAAACCCTTCCTCTCCACTATCTCAATTTCTTGCTCCTCTAGCGGCGTATTCCTCGAGAACATAACGGATATATTTCTAGTTCCCATTTCATGCTATCCCTCGACGCTTCAAAGATTATCAATGCGACCTCATATATATTTTTTGGTATAATAAGCCGAAAAAATATGTAAAAATATGCATAAGCCCAAAAAGATAACTAAACAATTATATCAATTCGTCTTGATAAAGGATAAATATTGCCTCGCGTATCTTGTTTATTGAGATTATAACCGGGGATTATATTTTGATAATAACTGGTTCATTAATTAAAAAAATGAGAATTGAGGCTGGATTAACTCAGAGTCAGCTAGCGAAGATGGTTGGGGTTTCACAGGCGCATATAGCTAAGATAGAAAGCGGGAAAGTTGACCCCCGATTATCAACGGTTAATAAGATACTGCAGATACTAACTAGTAAGCGTGGAAAGAAGTGCAGAGATATTATGACACGAGAAGTCATAACGACGACACCTAAAGAAAAGATAAAGAAAGTTAGTGAAATAATGGTAAGATACGGTATTTCACAATTACCGGTAGTCGATGGAAATAAGGTCGTTGGCATGATAACTGAGGAAGGAATTATACGAAATCTAAGCTCAAACATATCTGAAGAATCGGTTGAGAAGATAATGGAGCCTCCTTTTCCGTCAGTGTCGGAGGACACGGACATAAGTGTGATTAGACCATTACTAGAGATGCATCCCGGAGTCTTAGTGGTCAGTAAGGGCGAATTAGTTGGAATTATAACTCGCTCAGATTTGCTAAAAGTCATATAGAAGAGCTAACCACTAATCTAGTCTCATCTGCTTCCTCTTAAACTTGCTATAGTTAAATTCATTTTTGAGCTATAGAAGGTCAATGCGAAATAGAAGAGTATCGTTAGCGGTATACGCAGTGTTCTCCAACAGCCTTCTATAATCTTGGTTTTCACACACCTTTAAAATCTCTTAGGCTTTTTAGGATGAAATCTTAACTCTGAAATCTTCCTTCACGACATTTAAGACAACATTCGTAACCGTCCGCTTAACATACGGCATTGAGAGGAGCTTCTTAACGAAGGCATTCAGCCCAAATCTATCCTTAAATCTGGCTATCACAGCTATATCAAAATCTCCAGTTATATCGTAGACCGCAACCACATTATCCATTTTAGCAACCTCATTCTCAACATCAACTAGGTGCGCGCCCTCAGCCTGAATAAGTATAATTGCAATAGTCCCATAACCAATCTTCGCTGGGTCAACGATAACAGTATAGCCCCTTAGAATACCCCTCTCCTCAAGGCTTCTAACACGATTATATGCTGTCCCAACGGATATACCGAGCTTACTTGCAATCTTATTAAAGCTTATTCGAGAATCCTCCTGTAGCAATTCAATTATCTGAAGATCCAGCTCGTCAAGCTCATTAGATGGCGATGCACACACCTCCCAAATCTATTGAACAATTATTCAAAAATGAATAACAATATTTAAAAATTTCTCAAAATTTAAGGAAAAACTTATATATGGGTGTGTATTTTAAAAGCAAATCATTGAATAGAACGGTGGAGAACGGTTGGAGCACGCGGAATCCTTTGATAAGGCAGTTAAAAGAGCTATTGAAATCTTAAAGGCGAACAGGGTTCGGTGGATCCACGCATCCTTCGTTGATATAAGGGGTTTAATGCAGGACATGGTGGTTCCCGCTAGAGAGTTTATTGAGGGAGACGCCTTTAAGTCAGGTTTAGGTTTTGACGGTTCGGCTGTTAGGGGATTCAAGTCTATTGAGGAATCCGACATGGTTCTCATGCCAGATCCGGAAACGCTCGCAATAATTCCATGGACAAATGAGGATAGCCAGAAAAGCGCGATAGTTTTAGGAGATGTCTATGAGGCTTATGGGGGCACATATCCGTCCGAAGTTGATCCTAGAGGTTACGTTGCAAAGAGAGCTGTTAAGGCTGCTACTGAAATGGGGTACACCGGATTTTTCGCTCCAGAGATAGAGTGCTTCCTATTCTCATCGATAGATCCAACAAAGCTTGTTTGGGATCTCTGGGTTACCCCAGACGGCGGAAAAAGCGATTCTTGGGGGGCGCCGAGAGTTGTTCCTCAGTCGCCTGAGATCACCAGCGGAGGCTACGTGATTAGGCCTCGAGAAGCCTACTATAAGCCGCCACCAGAGGATACGACGATCGAATATAGGAACGAGGTCTCATCCATCCTCGAGGACTATTTCGGATTTAAGATTGAAAAGCATCACCATGAGGTTGCAACCGCCGGGCAGATTGAGATAAACTTTCGGTATGGGCAGCTCGTTGAGACCGCTGATAAAGTAATCTACTATAAGTTTGTATCGAAGAATGTTGCTAAAAGGCGTGGTCTAATAGTGACGTTTATGCCAAAGCCGATATATTTAGACAACGCCAGCGGAATGCATGTCCACATATCACTATGGAGGGATAATTTGAACGCTATGTATGATGAGAATGATGAGTACGCTGAGATAAGTCAGGTTGGAAGATACTTTATTGGCGGCCTACTTGAGCATGCTAGGGCTTTGACGGCTGTCTGCTGCCCAACTGTAAACTCATATAAGCGGCTTGTCCCAGGGTTTGAAGCTCCGATTTACGTGGTGTGGTCGCGGCGAAACAGGTCCGCGCTAATTAGAATCCCAGTTTACTATAGGGGTCCGGAATACGCCGCTTATAAGCGAATCGAGTACCGGGGCGCCGACCCCTCATGTAATCCTTACCTAGCCTTTTCATGTCTCCTAATGGCTGGGCTCGACGGCATAAAGAAGAAGATTGATCCAGGCGATCCAGTTGACGAGGATATATATAAGCTGTCCCCTGAGAGAAGGAGACATCTCGGTATAATTGAGCTGCCAACAACTTTGAAGGAAGCTATTGATGAGATGAAAAGCGACGAGGTGATCCACCGAACCCTTGGAAGCCACATTTTTGACGCCTTTATAGAGTACAAGATGAACGACTGGCACCAATACTGTCTTTACATAACGCCATGGGAGATAATGAAATACCTTGACTATTAGTTTGAGGTGGAGGTGTGTTTAATGATAAGAGCATATATATTTGTTGAGACAAGGCCCGGTACCTCATTGGAGGTAGTTAAGAGGATAAAGAGTAAAGTTAAGGAAGTCGTTCAGGCGGACGCAATATATGGTAGGTTTGACGCCATAATTATAGTTGAAGCCCCAAATTTTGAGGCGCTGCATAATCTGCTATACAATGTTATTGAGAGAGACCCCGACATTATCCACACGGAGACATCGCTCGTCTTAAGGGAAATAGGATGATTATTTGAGGGTTAGCATATGTGCGCAGTCAAGGATCTGAGAAAGAAACCTTTAAGGGCTTTCGTCCTCGTGAGGATGAAACCAGGAACATCTGAGGAAATAGTTAAGTCTAGGCGTATAAGGGGCGTTAAGATGGCTAACTCGGTTCTCGGGAGATACGATGCCGTTGTAATCATTGAGGCTAATAGCCTTGAAGAGCTACAAAAAATAATTTACGAAATGATCGAGCAGCACCCCAACGTTGTGCGTACGGAAACGTTAATCTCAATTTTCCATCCACCAGAATCGAATCCATCGCATGTAAATGAAAATATAAGTGGAGGCGAATAAAATGGGCACAAAAGAGGCGAAAGGCGTCTCGTCCTTTGAGGACATATATTTTAGAATGTCTCTAAAAGTTGACCCCATTATTGATGATACAACGCTCAGGGATGGCGTCCAGATGCCCGGCTTAGCTGTTTCCCCGGAGGATGCTGCGGAAATAGCCCGCCTATTAGATGAGGTCGGAGTCGAGCGGATAGAGTTACACCACTATCAGAAGCCCGATAAAGAAGCTGTTAAGCTTATTCAGAAAATGGGTTTAAGCGCCCGTCTCGCCGGGTGGTGTAGGGCTGTTAAAGAGGATATAGATGATGCGATAGATTGCGGCTTTGAGGAGGTCGGTATATCCCACCCAGTTTCCTACATACATTTCAGGGCTAAGTGGCCGGATAAAAGTCCCGACGACCTATTAAACAGGGTTGTTGAAGTAGTTGAATACGCCGCCAAAGACCATGGATTAAGGGTTTTTGTTCATGGAGAAGATAGCACGAGAGCTGACTGGGAGTTTGAGAAGAGGTTTATTAACGCTGTAGCCGACGCTGGAGCTGAATGCTATAGGATATGCGATACCGTTGGGGTTGGGTTATCCGACCCCAATGCCCCTCTACCCAATGGTATTCCAGCTAAAATTAAAGCCATAAAATATGAGACGAAAATTAGGGATATAGAGATTCACGCGCACGATGATTTCGGCAATTCGGTTGAGAACACTATTGCTGCGGTGAGGGCGGCTAATGGGATATGGGATCGAATCTACTTGAGCACAACCTTCCTTGGGATAGGTGAACGAGCCGGCAACGCTGAGACCGAGAAGGTTATAATGAACCTATATCTACATTATGGAGTTAAAAAATTTGAGGGAAAAACACAGAAGTTAACAGCTCTAGCTGAAACCATAAGTCGAGCAACCGGCTACGTTATTCCGCCCAACAAGGCTATTGTCGGAGCATACGCGTTTGCACATGAGTCTGGGATTCATACACATGGTGTTCTAAATGACCCGGCAACATATGAGCCTTATCCGCCAGAGCTTGTCGGAAATAAGCGTAGGCTAACAATAGGCAAGCACTCCGGAAAAGCCATCATAAGGCATAAAATAATTGAAATTACTGGTAAAGAACCTGACCCCGACAAGCTTATGGATGTTGTTCAAGAAGTTAAGAAGCTCTATGAAACTGGGAGAAAAGCATCTTTAAGGGAGGAGGAGTTTAAGAAAATACTTCAGAGCGTCGGGCTAATTTAATGAGGAAAGAACCTTAAATTTTGACACAGCTTCAATCATATTTCTGAGCTTCGCTATGGCTGCCTCATAACCCCTCTCCCTTGAACCCTCAATAATAAGATTTCTGAAACCACAGTCCGGTGTGAAAATTAGGCAATCATTATAATCTTTGAACTTCATGATTAACTCAAAGATCTCTTCTGTGGTTTCTACCCTCGGATTCCTACTCGATACGCAACCAACCGATAAGATCTTTCCAGCGCTTTTCAGGCTTAAAGGATCATATACTTTCATGTTTTCAGGCGAATCGTAAAATTCATGGCTTAAAAAATCTAAATCCGAATTTAATAGGATGCCAGCTAATTTTGGCGAAATTTTACCGCATATATGTATCCCAGTAGGCGCATTCTTACAGCTGTTTTTTAAGCCATTAAGTATCTTTCTAATATCATTTTCTGAATATTTAAACGCCATTCTCGCACCCACAATGATCCCTAGAATCGGCTCATCTATAGATATCATTGCTGAATCTTTTGACACTTCCTCGCAAACCTTAGACACTATTTGCGCGATTTGTTCAACTAACCTAATATCTGACAGAGCCGTACTAAGGAAAACCGACCCCCTATCAACCTCTATATAGGAGGATAGGGTGAATGGTCCCGTTATAGCCGCCTTAATATTAACCTTTAACCCCTTTTCTCTCACGTATCTCATGGTCCATAAAAAGGGTTCAAGTCCAGGCGGCTTAACATCAACATTTATATCTTTGCCCGCCAGCCTATACCTATTATGCTCGTAAATTATCCCGCAATCTTGGGATACTAGTTCATCTAAGAACTGCCTCCCCATATCAATTAACTGGGGGTAGGCGGGGAAATCTATACCTAAAGCGATTAAATCTCTTATGCACCTCTCCCTATTGGCGTTAGTATCCTCTAAAGGAAAACTTCCAATAGTAGATGTATAATATCCCTTCAGCTCCAATAAGTTTCACCCCGGCTTAAAACACTTAAAAATTTCATCGCATTCTACATGGTAGAATCTTCTATCTCCTCCGCTCCCTCAAGATTTTCTAGCTTATCTAACAGTTCAAATCCCTCTAAACATATTTTGCTCCCACATCTTTTGCAAACGATTAGCAGCTCTTTAAGCCTTCCTTGAGGATCCATCTTAACGTCTATTATCTCATAGTTTAAGTTGCTTTCATCTTCCGGCGATATTATGTTTCCGCATGAAGGGCAGGGGAAATCCCCCTCACCCTCAATCTTTGTCAAGTCTATTCTGTAAAGCAGATTTTCACCACACGTTATGCTCAGCTATCCTCGTTTAACATTTCTTTTTGACTCGGTTTAAAAGTTTTTAGGTTTCAAGACATTAGCTAGCAAGAGATTTCGGCCGCATGTTTCTCATTTAGAACCTTCTTATGAACCTCTCTATACGCTCAGGGCTTGGATCAATGGATAAGTTTAATGTAGCGTACGCTGCATAAGCATTATAGTATGGGCTTCCCTTCCTAGAGAACAAAGTTAGAATTCTACCACCATGGTTAGTCTTATAGCCGTTAAAAGCCGGCTCATGCCCCCTAATCACAAGTTTAATGTTTAGAGTTTCAAGAAATCTTCTGGTGATATCTTCGCCAAACAAGTATCCAGCTCCACGCGGAGACGGTTGTTTACCACGTATATCGTCGCTTGGGTCGCTCCATAAAATCTCTTCCAAGTGACTTTCAAACGGATGCTTTTTATATGCAAACGCTATATCCTCTAGGCTCCTAGCTTCGCTTGGAACCCCGCCATGAAGCATCACAAGCTTATTCTCTACGATCGCAGCTGTATAAAAGCGCCTGAAGAGCCGGCTTAGCTCCCTATATACTCCTAATCCATCCGCCTTAAACTTCCTCATCAATTGATATGGCAGATCATGCGGATACGCCAGCAGATCTTCAGGGCCTTCATGATTACCTTGCAGAAGAATAACTTTTTCTGGGAAAACCTCCTTTAAAGTTAAGACTACATAGTAAACTTCTGGCGAGTATACGCCTCTATCACCATAGTCGCCAAGAAAAATCAGGTAAATGTTGTTTTCAGCCCGTGCTTTCTCAACAAATTTTGTTTCGGACAATATATGTTTCAGGCTGGTTAGATCGCCGTGAATATCTCCTACAATGATCGCCTCTCTATCCGGAGGAACACTAATAAGCTTGCCGACAGTTTTCAGCTTTCCTCCGCCTTTCTCCTCTTCAGATAAAATCTGATCAACACGCTCAATTAAGCCTAAATATTTTTGCGAATCAACCTTTAGAGATTCATTGAATAAATCATTTAAGTGAGCCAAGTGAAACCCTGCTCAATTTAAGCAGACATTCGATTAATCCGAAAATAGATTGAAGCAAAATTATATTAATTCTTTTCTTAGATTTAATCTACGTTCAGATTTACTTTTGGGATGCGGAGGACTGAGCGATATGCCTATCCAAAAGGTTGGTTTTGAGGAATCTTTAGGGAGAATGGTTGTTGAGCGGGGCTTATGTGTTGGATGCGCATCATGCGTCATTTCTTGCCCATTTAATTGTCTCGAATATGCTGACAGCCTGCCTAAAATCATTGGCGATTGCAAAACATGCGGTATATGCGCCCAGGTATGCCCGAGATTCAGCTTATCTATACCGTCGCTGGAGGAGTTTATCTTCGGGAGAAGGCGGAGCGTTGAAGAAGAATTCGGCATATATAAGCGGGTTGTCGTAGCTCAAGCGACAAACAACGAAATTCTAAGTGTTTGCCAGGATGGTGGAGTTGTAACTTCGCTCCTAATATTTGCACTTGAGGAAGGCTTAATTAATGGAGCCGCCTTATCCAGCGAAAGCCCCGAAGAGCCTCTGAAAGCAGTTCCAAAACTTGCCCTCTCAAAAAGTGATATAATGAGGAGCGCGGGGACAAGGTATACGTATTCGCCAAACATGCTTGCGCTTAGAGAAGGCGTTCAGAAGAAGATTGGAAAAATGGCTTTTGTTGGAACACCATGCCAAATCCATGCCTTTAGAAGAATGGAGATGCTCCCATTAAAAAAGTATGCTGACGCCGTAAAGTTTACAGCCGGCCTCTTCTGCAGCGAGAGCTTCACGTATGAAGGACTAGTTAAGGATTTTCTACAGGGGAAAATGGGCATCGAGCTGAGCGAGGTGGTGAAGGTTAACATAAAGGGGAAGATGATTCTGAAAATGAGGAGCAATGAAGTTAAAGCATTATCATTGAAGGAGGTTAAGGATTACGCATGTAAGTTCTGTAGAGTGTGTCCAGACTTCTCCGCAGAGCTGGCTGACATATCGGTTGGTGGGTTAGGGCTTGAAGGCTGGTCTCTAACAATAGTGCGCACAGAGATTGGCGAAGAAATATTTAAAGGGGCGGAGTTAAAAGGAATAATAAAAGCGAAGCCAGTTGAGAACAGTAAGATTATCGACCTACTAATTAAGATGTCAAAAAGGAAGAGGGAGACTTCTACAAAAACTGTATAAGATTTACCTATAAACAACATGGTCAATGCTTAGTGGCTTAAGCCAATTAACGGTGCTTAGCGGTGGCCAATTGATTTCATTAAGAGACCCGCATTTATTCTCCCAGCAGTAAATATTCTCCCAGTCTTCTCATTTACGATGGTTATCTTCGCCGGAGCAAATATTTTTGGGTCAACTTTATAAAAGTCTTGTCCAGCCTCCTTAAATATTTCCGCGAATGTCTTTCCATAATCCTTCGAAGATGATGAAACCGCTTCTTCAACAATGTTTTTCAAATAACTGTCATCTTCATGCCTCACAATATAGTAGGCTGAACCCCCATATAATATGGCATCATTCGACCTGCCCATAGATTCAATCAAGTCCGGGTGGGGAGGTGGGATAGGAGCTTGTCCAAAAGCATATAACACTGTCCTCGGATCCAAACCGAGCTCAGTCAGCTTATACATGCCTACCTCAACTATTCTACCGGAAATCTGCGTTAAACCAGCTATAGATGAAGTTGACGCAACAACGACAAATAGGTTTTCAGGCGATACATGGCATGATTCAGCGATGGTTTCAATGGCTTCCTCCGGGGGCTCTCTAGAGGATTCTAGCACGATTACTGCTTCGTTAGCTTCATCCTTGTAGCCTATCTTCTCATATATGTTTTTAGGCTTCCGGGCTAGGGCTCTAGCTGGACCCGATCCTATAGCGGCATATTCGCCCACCTTAATTCTCCAGCCAGCCATTTGTGAACCTAAAGTTGCGATCGGAGGATAATCTGTACAGACGTTTATCAACGGAATATCTAATTCGCCCAGATGCATCAGCGAAATCTGCGCTTCGCCTAAGCCACCTAAACACACTTCTACGATGAGTTTGCCTATCAGGAAGCCTCCTCCAGCTTTTATTCCAGCGTCAATTATATGCGCCCCTAGACCACTTCTTTCAACGATAACATTATATTTTTCCGGGTTCCCGTATACTTCCCTAACTATTCTCATAGCTCCATTATTCACGCTTGGAATCAATTAGAAAAACCTCCTTAACATATTATTGCAGATACTTTTCATAGAACGCTAAATGCGTGTTCTTAGGCTTCGATACAAATAGTCTTCCGTCCCCGCCTTCAGCCATGTCGCCCACGAAGCGGTAGAATGGTCCCACTATTTTTTCTCCGTCAACATTAACGCTTGGCCTTAAGTCGTCTATCGAGAATGTGGGGAGAACTGATGGTATATAGCCACATATAATTATTCTTCCTCCAAGCATGCCTCCCCCAGCCTTACCAGCACAATCCCCATGAACAAGTATTGTTCCATCGAGCATGTTCACGCCAACAAAGTGCTTAACGGAGCCGAAAACCCTTATTAATCCGCCCCTCATTAGGCATCCGACCTCTCTGCCAGCGTCACCATGCACAATTATTGCTCCACCCCTCATACCTTCAGAGCTTCCACGGTATGGGGCGCCAAGATAATCGCCGGCTGAGCCATTAATCTCGATTCTGCCGCCCTTCATTGAACCCCCAGCCCAGGAATCGGCGTAACCGTTAACTATTATCTCCCCGCCCCTCATCCCCTCGCCTAAATGCATGCCGATATTGCCATCCACGATTATCCTACCCTTACTCATATTCGCCCCGACCCTTCGAACCTTAATAAAGTCCCCGACAAGATTTATTATGGTCTCGTCGCCGCCGGACTGGCTGATCCTCACATTAAAGAGATCTTTTAGATGGCGGATCCTATTGCCTTCCCAAACTTTTAACCCCAGTATCTCCTCCACGCTTTTTCCGTCAAATATGTCCGGGGATATGCAGTCCGCATATATGGGAACCCTAAACTCGCATCTAGGGGTAATTGTGAAGATTATTTCTCACACCCCCTTAACCCTCAAGGTAATTGGGGCTGAAGCCTTAAGATACTTTTCTGGAATAAAATAGTTGTCAAATTCAACGGTCCAGTATTCTCTAAACCTTTTCTTTAGGTTCGCCGACGCGTTTATAAACGCTTCATTCGTAAAATCTTCACTAGCAAAGTTTATCCAGTATGTTTTTCCATCAAAAGTTTTAACTATCTCGCCATCTTTAACAACTATCTCCCCGCCCTTAATAGTGTATGCCGCCTTAGCGAATGCTCTGCGAACCATTTTGTAATCGGATGAGGGGTCGATTTTCCTCGGATCAATATTATATATTGCTATGTCCGCGTCAGCGCCAACCCCCAGATGCCCCTTATTCTTTAAGCCTAAAGCCTTTGCTTGCCCAGCTCTAGTAATTATCGCCACCTCATAAAACGTGAGCTCTCTATCTATGCTTGGAAGCAGAGATCTGGCTTTAGCCTTCCTATTTATCTTTCCTAACGCTTTCTCTCTAGCCTTTCTACTCATCAACCAGCATATTATCTTGGGATACTCGGTGAATGGGCCGCCGTTAGGATGATCAGTCGTCAAATATATTCTCCATGGATCCTCCACTAGAAGGGCAAGCTCAAGCCCAATCGACCACATCGTCGCATGCACGTAGCTCTTCCGCCTATACTTAAATGGAACTATCCCTGAACTCGTCTCAACCTCAACATCGTGGTTAACCCACTTATTCCCGCTAAGCTCATAGAGGGTGTACTGCCATGGTCCATCCGCCGTCATTGTAGTTGTATCGGTGAAGATAACTTGACCCATATCTAAAGTTACATGGTTATGGGTATTAACGTATTTTGCTATCTCCTCAGCTCCACTCCTCATGTTAGCCCAGCTATCGCCCTTGAAGGCGCTGAACTGACAATGCGTAATATGGATGGCTGGTTTATCTGGTGGCGCTAAATCTTTTACGCAATCCATAGTCTTGATCGTCGTGATATAGTTGCCCGGCTGACCGAGCCTATTTGTGTGAACATGGATAGTGTGCGGCAAATTAAGAATCCTGTTCACCGCGCATAATCCACGAACGATCTCTCTTGGAGTTACGTTAAAATATGGGACTTGGTCATCTATATCGCTAACGTTTCTGCCGAAACCCCACGCTTCTAGCCCCCCAGGGTTCACTATCTTTATGGCGTAACCTTTAGTCGCCATGATCATCCAGGACACATGCTCGGCGCATTCTTTAATCAAGCCGTCCCTCAGATACTCTAGAACGAACCACCAGTCCCCTAAAAGCGGAAACGTTACCTTGTCAACTATCGGGGTGTCCTCTAATTCCTCATGCGTATGCCTAGCTTCTAGAGGAGGCATAGAGGGGTTACAGAGGAATGTGTATCCCATACGCGCATACCTATAGCCAGTTGTAAATGTGGATGGAACCGAGCGCCCGACGCCCGACCTCGTTAGCAATGTTTTTGGTTCAACATCAAAGACATGGTCTTCTGGTCTTAATAGTCTCCCAGAGTTAACCTCTGATCCAGCTATGTGCGTATGTATATCGATCCCGCCCGGCATGACGATCATTCCAGAGGCATCTATGATCTCCGTCTCATGCTCGTCCACTTTTTCAACTATTTTGCCATCCTTAACACATATATCCATTACTTCGCCATCTATGCCATTTAAAGGGTCGTAAACAAAACCATTCTTTATAATCAGGTTCATTTTCACGGTTCAGCGCTCCAGCTAATTGCTTATATAATGCAGAATACTGGGCAGGTTAATTTATATTTTCCTAGCGAGATTTCTAGATAATATCCACTATCTAGATGAGTGCGGAATTAACGGGCATGTAAGGCTATTCTCTCCAGCTCGTTTCTACGCTGTATAGCGTAGCTCTTTAAATCTTTGTTCGCAGCCAAGATTATTTCTTCAGCTAAACATTCTTCAAAAGTCTTCGGATTGCTGAACGCCGCCATCCTAGCGCCTTCGGCAATCCAGCGTAACGCTAGATCAACTCTCCTCTGAGGCGATATGTCAACAGATTGGTGGTAAACTATTCCACCATACATTATTCTCGTCGTATCCTCGCATGGCGCCGCATTTTCAATAGCTCTAACTAAAACCTCGATAGGGTTCCTTCCAGTTTGAAGATGGATTATTTCGAAGGCGTTTCTCACAAATTTTATCGCCCTAGCTTTTTTACCAGCATTTTTCCCCGGGCGCATAAGCTGATTGACCAATCTCTCAACAATGTTTACCTCCGACTTCGCAAACCTATTGTGCTCATGCCTCCCCATAGAGTGGGGTATAATGACGGGTCTAAGGCATATATACCTCTTAAGCCCAGGGTCCTTTACCTCAACGCCTTTAAAGCTCCATTTTCCGAAGAGCAGGTATTTTTCATACCATTCTTCAGGCCACCGATTCTCGTCGCCCAATCTTTCTCACCCAAACTAGACATATTTTTGGATTAACTGGCTTATTTAAGGGTTGTGCTCAAAAATTATTTGGTGGATCGCGGGAATCTAGTGTTGCCCCTCGGCTAGTAGAAGCCTAGAACTTTGAGGAGGACAGCCTTAGCCGAATAGAGCCTATTCTCGCTCTGCTCATATATCACTGACCTCGGGTCCTCAATCATATCTGGGCTTATTTCGTATCCGCGGTGAATCGGCATATCATGCATTATCCAGGCGCTGCTTCCAGCCATATTCTCCCTATTTATCTGATAGGGCATCATCAGCCTCATCCGTCTATCCTTTTCCTCAGCGTATCTTGGGTCTGAAAAGAACTCCATGTCTATCCACGTGTCCGTGTAGACGAAGTCCGCGTCCTTAACAGCTTCCTTGAGATCCAATGTTCTCTTCCAAAGCCCGGATCTTCTGGCTTCCTCTAATAAGTCGTCGTCCCTAGACGGCTCATTGAAGATAGGCGTAACTGTTGTTATTTCTATGCCAACTTTTGTGCAAACTTCAATCAACGAATTACACACGTTGTTATGTACGCCCACATATACGACTTTGACACCTTTCAACGTGCCCTTCTTCTCTTTCATAGTTATTAAGTCAGCTATCACTTGGGTTGGATGATATTTTTCATCACACCCGTTTATGACAGGGACTCTTGAAGCTTCAGCCATAACTCGAAGATCGGCGTGCTTCAACATCCTAGCTAGAATGCAGTCAACATTTCGTGAAAGATACTGTGTCTCATCATATATATCCGCTATTGTGAAGTTTGTTGCCCTCCAATCCATGTATATGGCGTGTCCACCCATCTGGGTCATAGCGACCTCGAAAGAGACCCTGGTCCTCGTAGAGGTCTTCTGAAATATCATGGCTAAAGTCTTTCCGCTCAAAGAATCCCTATAATTCTCAGGGTTATATTTTATCTCTATCCCTTTATCGACTATCCCCATTATTTCCTGCCCAGACAAGCCCTTGAAATTCAATAAATGCATTTTAATTTGCCTCCATGCTAATCTATGGATGCATGGTTATTAAGTGTTACCCGATTATACGAGATGAGATATTTTATATGTCGTTGGCAAATATTCTTTACTGGAGGGAACATTCTTGAAATCCAGCGAGCTAGAAGATCTAAAGATCCTTAGGGACAAAGTAGCTAAGATAACTCTTGAGATAATCCGCTTATCGAGCGAGAGACTAGCTTTGGCGAGAAAGATAGGTGAAATAAAAGCTCGAAACAATATGCCCGTTGAGGACCCTGATGTTGAAAATGAGCTAAAATTGAAAGTTGTAGATTTCAGCCGTAAACACGGTATAGATGAAGGATTTTCGCTTAAAATCTTAGAATTATTGCTTGAAGAGTCGAAAAAGGTTCAGCGTGAAGCTCTGGAACCTAAAAAGCATGGTGAATAAGCATTGGAGGTTTAAGAGTTGTTTGTTGCAATAATTGGCGGGGCTGGAAAAATGGGCTCGTGGTTTGCAAGGTACTTCATCGAGCACGGTCACGATCTCACAATATTCGATATAAACATGGATAAAGCTAATCTCATCGCTGAATCTCTGGGTATTAAAGCGTGTAAAAGTAGTGCTGAAGCCGCTAAAGATGCTGACCTACTGCTAGTGGCGACCCCAATAGAGGTTACGCCAAAAGTAATATCTGAGGTTGCGCTGGCATTAAAGGAGGGTTCCATCCTCGTTGAAATATCCTCTCTTAAATCTATGGTTTTTCCAGTTTTAAAGGAGATTTCTAAACGCGGATTGAGAACCCTCTCTATTCATCCGCTCTTCGGGTCTGGGGCACGAGGGATTGCTGGTGAAAAGATAGCCCTAATACCAGTTAATGATCTTAGGCTTGAAGAGAAATTGGTAAGGGAAATTTTCCCAGAAGCTAATATAATTCCCGTAGACTGCTATACTCATGACAAAATCATGGCTCTAACCCTATCCTTAACACATTTCATAAATATCGTCTTTGCATCAGTTATTAGTGAGGAGAATATACATATGCTGAAGCAGCTTAGCGGAACCACGTTTACATTACAGCTAATTTTAAGCGAGGCAGTAATGACTGAGGATCCATCCCTATATGCGTCAATACAGATGAATAATGAGCATACGATCAAATATATCGATAAATTCATATGTAATGTTTTAAAACTGAAGAACATTATCGAAAATAGAGATTCAGAGGGGTTCACGCAGTTCTATAATGAGGTCCGCAGAGCGCTTTTCAGGAATAGCGATTTTGAAGCAGCGTATAGACGAATGTACCACGCGCTTAAAGCCATCCGATGAAATCTCACGTTCAACCGCACATATCTCAATCTCTTAGTCTTTGAGCTTTATTAGGGTTTTAGTGTTTAAAACCCAAGGTAAATTTCTTATCTCGTCTATTTTAGCGTTAAGCTCCTCAATCGTGTAAGCTTGAATGAGCGCCGCTATATCGTACTCGCCTGAAACCTCAAAAACCTTATCCGTAATTTTCCTTATTTCCCGGGTAACTTCCCTTGTTCTGGCCGGCTCTGTTTCAACGAGGACTATTCCTTCAAAATCTATGCTTGTCTCAATGGTAAACCTTCTTATTATCCCCTCTTCTTTCAACTGCTTTATTCTCCTTCTTACAGCCCCCTCCGTTAAACCGACTTTTTTCGCTATTTCCACATATTTGGCTCTCGCATTCTCCTTCAATATGCGTAATATCTCAAGGTTAACTTGATCCACAATTCTAAATAATCAGCAGCGTAGTCTTAAAATTATTTTCCGAAAAACGGAATAAGTTGCGGAAATATTTACGTTTTTCGGAAAAAAGAAACGAAAAACATAAATATAATTTGGGTTTATTCAAGATTACCGTTGAGGGGAAAGAAATATGGGTGCAACAAGATTTGAAGGATGTTATACTGCTCTAGTAACGCCAATGAAAAGCGATTTCAGCATCGACTTTGAGGGTCTTAGAAGACTGGTTGAATTTCAGGTTGAAGAGGGTGTTAGTGGGGTGCTTGCGGTCGGAACAACGGGTGAAAGCCCAACATTAACTCATGAAGAGAGCATTAAAGTTATCAGAGAGGCCCATGAGGTTGCCGGTGGGAGATGCATTGTTATAGGCGGAACAGGAAGCAACTCTACTGAGAAAACTATGGAAATGACTAGGGAAGTGTACGATTTTGGCGTCAGATGCGTCCTACTTGTAGACCCATACTATAATGGACCAAGCTCGCTTGAGATAAGAAGGGAATATGTTGAGCCAGTCGCAGAATCTTTCCCGGATGTCCAAGTAATACCGTACGTGATCCCCGGAAGAACTGGAACACAGCTCTTGCCCCAGGATTTGGCGATCCTCCACTCAAAATTTAAGAATGTCAGAGCTGTTAAAGAAGCGACTGGAAATATTGAGAACATGAAGTTAACAAGGAGGCTATGCGGCGAGGACTTTGATATATTGTCTGGTGATGACGATAAGACCTATGAGATGATGATTAACCCAGAAATACGCGCTAGCGGCGTAATCTCCGTGGCTTCAAATGTTGCTCCCAGAGCTGTTCAAAAATTTACGAAGGCTATCCTTGAGAATAGGAGTAAAGAAGCTGAAGATCTTCTTGAAGCCCTTAAACCGCTCTTTTCAATCGTGACCGTTAGAACTGAGGAGGAGACACCATACGGTAAAGTTTCTTGTAGAGCCAGAAACCCCCTTCCATATAAAGTGCTCATGAATATATTGGGTATGCCTTCAGGACCATGCAGGCGCCCGCTTGGAAAGATGACTAAAAAGGGTCTGGAGGTCGTCTTAAACGCCGCAAGAACCGTTTATGAGAGAAACCCTGAGATCCTTAAGCCCATAGAAGACTTCTTCGACGTAGATTTAAGTAGGCGTCTATACGGTAAGCGCTTTCTGGAGGGGCTAGCATACGACCAATATTAAAATATGTGTAGCTGGCGCAACCGGCAGAATGGGCAGTACGCTAATACGGGAAGCTGTCGTAAGAGGTTTTAAGGTTGTTGGCGCCATCGCGGCTAAAGATGACCCAAACATAGGTAGGACTTTAAGGGAAAGCGGGATCTGTAATCTAGACGTCAAAATAGTTGATCCAACAGGAATCCCTGAAGCCGTCAGAGAAGCCGACGTATACGTGTCTTTCACCACGCCTGAAGCTGAGGTTGCTAATTTGCCAGTGGTAGCCGATTTGGGCAAAAAAATCGTTATGGGGACTACAGGCTTTACCGATGAACAAATGAAGAAGATAGTGGATGCTGTTTCAAGCAAGGTTCCAGCAGTCTTCTCCCCAAATTATGCTATAGGCGTAAATATATTATTCAGGCTATTGCGTGCAATGAAAGCTTTCCCGGAAGGATACGATTTTAGCATAGTGGAAATCCATCACTCCGGTAAAAGGGATGCGCCTAGTGGAACGGCGAAGAAAATGGGTGAAATAATTTCAGAGATAAGGGGGTACTCAAGCGTATCCTATGGTCGAGAGGGTATAAGCGTTAGGAAGACAGGCGAGCTGGAGATTTTAGCGGTTAGGGCTGGCGGGGTTCCAGGCATACATGAGATTATAATAGCTGGTCCATACGAGATGATACGTATAGAGCACACAGCTTTTTCAAGAAGCGTCTTCGCTCAAGGAGCGCTATACGCTGTCAACTGGGTTTATAAGCAGGAGAAGCCTGGAATTTACACTATGGATGATGTGCTGGGCGGGATCTAGGGGGAAGATCAGGCTTTAATGGGTAATAGAGTGGTCGTAAAATTTGGTGGAGCGGACCTAGCCACCGGAGAAAAGGTAAGGAAAGCCGCTGAAATGGTTGTAAATGCCAATTTCAAAGAGACCGTTGTCGTCGTCTCAGCAATGGGCGACACAACCGACAATTTAATTAGAATGATCTCGCAGATAGGAAACATAAGTGACAAAGATTACGCCGACATAGTTTCGATGGGTGAACGAACAAGCGCACGAGTATTCTGCTCGGCTTTAAAAGCGTTAGGTGCAGACGCTGTCTATATTGAGCCGAGCCATGAGGAGTGGCCGATCATAACTGACTCAAACTTTAGGGATGCGAAACCACTCATGGATGAAACCTGTAAAAGAGCGAGCGAGTATATTGAGCCGATTCTCTCAAAGGGGAAGATAGTTGTCGTTTGCGGCTTTCTCGGAAGGGATAGAAACGGAAATATAACAACCCTTGGAAGAGGCGGAAGCGATACAACAGCCCTCATACTGGCAAACTGCCTGAAGGCAGATGAAGTTATACTTGTCAAGGAGACTGAAGGGGTTTTGTCAGCTGATCCAAAAGTGGTTGAGAAGCCAAGGACAATAGATAAAATAGATATTCATGAGATGTTTGCGTTAGCCCACGGAGGGGCAAAAATAATTAAGGCTGAAGCCTTAAAATATAAGCTCCCAGGACAGAAGTTAAAGGTTGTCAGCTTCTCCTCTGGTGATTTAAGGTCGCCTGGAACCGAGATAATTGGGGTCTTCAACTCAAGCTCCTTTGAAATCAAGGAGAGGGAGGGTTTAGCCGCAATAAGTTTAATATGCGATATAGCTCCAGAAACCTTAAGCCAGATATTTGCTACGCTTGCCGGAAACGAGATATTTGGGGTAAGCACTGGGAGGAAGTCGATCACGGTGTTTGTTACGACACAGAACTTAAAGGATTTAATGAATAAACTGCACGGTCTGAGCGTTATTAAGGCATTGAGCTGCTTAACGAATGTCGGGCTCATAGAGGTATCGCACCCAGTCTTCGTTGATTCCCCCGGGTGGGTTGCGAAAATAGCTGGTGCATTAGCGTCTAAGGGCATAAATATTATTGAGATTACGACGAGTAAGAGCACGATAAGTATATTTATTGAAGAGGCGAAGATTAAAGAAGCTATAAATGTTGTGAGGGATGCTCTTGAAGCGTAGAAACGTAGCAATATTGGCGGCAACGGGCGCCGTGGGGCAACGTTTCGTTCAGCTACTTGAAAATCACCCGTGGTTCGATATAACGGTGTTAGCGGCATCGGAGCGCTCAGCTGGCAAAAAATATAGAGATGCATGCGTCTGGAGAATGGAGACGGAGATGCCTAAAGAAATAGGTGAGATGACAGTTGTTAACGCGGATCTTAATTCGGTTAAAGAAGCTGGCGATGTGGATTTAGTTTTCTCCGCTTTACCCGGCGACATAGCTGGACCAGTAGAAGAAAAGTTTGCCGCGGAGTTCCCAGTAATCAGTAAGGCTGCAGCCCATAGAATGGATGAGGACGTCCCGCTTCTAATTCCTGAAGTTAACCCTGAACAGCTTGAGCTAATACCGGTGCAGAGAAGGAGGCGCGGTTGGAGCGGCTTCATATCAACTGACCCTAACTGCTCAACCATACAGCTAGCTTTAACTCTGAAACCCCTAATGAAGTTCGGTTTAAGAAGGGTTGTCGTTGTGACAATGCAGGCTTTGAGTGGGGCAGGTTATCCGGGCGTACCCTCCTTGGACATAATTGACAACATTATACCCTTCATCGCTAAGGAGGAGGAGAAAATTGAGAATGAGACGAAAAAGATTCTCGGCGTATTTGACGGCGAAAGGGTTAAACCCGCAAACATAGCCGTTAGCGCGAGCTGCAATAGGGTCAACGTTAAGGATGGTCACTTGGAGGCGGTACACGTCGATCTAGAAGACAAGCCAACAGTAGAAGAAGTTAAGGATGCCTTTAGAAGCTTTATAGGCGAACCACAGAGGCTTAAGCTCCCAACGGCTCCTGAAAGACCAATAATCGTTAGAGATGAGATCGATAGGCCGCAGCCTAGACTTGACAGGGATGCTGGCAATGGGATGAGCGTCACTGTTGGCCGGATACGTAGTGACCCGGTTATGTCAATAAAGTATCTCTGCCTAGGTCATAACACTATTAGAGGGGCGGCTGGCGCCGGAATACTGAGCGCCGAATTAATGGTTGCAAAAGGATATATTTAAGGGACCATCTTTTTGAGGTGATCCATTATTTTCTCACATAAATTTCTTGAGAATGTAGGCGGCATACTTCATGTAGATGGAGTGCCTGTTACGGAACTTACGGATAAATTCGATACGCCGCTATACGTGTTAATTGAGAATCGCATACGCGAGAATTTCCGGGAACTGAAGAATACGCTACTTAAACATCATAGCAGAGTTAGAATCTATTACTCTGCTAAAGCTAACACTAGCCTAGCTGTCCTAAAGATTTTAAAGAGTGAAGGCGCCTACCTTGACGCGGTAAGCCCAGGAGAAGTCTTTTTAGCGCTTAAGGCTGGCTTTGAGCCAGAGAAGATTCTTTTCACGGGAACAAGCGTTAGGGATGATGAAATTAAGTTCCTTGTAGATTCAGGGGTTGTGATTAACATTGACTCCCTATCTCAATTAAGGAGGCTTCTCAAGTTTAATGTTCCGGAAATATTGTCTTTTAGGGTTAATCCAGAAATCGGAGCCGGTCACCATGAACATGTAATTACAGCTGGCAGGGGATCAAAGTTCGGTATTTGGGAGAAGGATATTCTTGAAGCCTACAAGATGGCGCTTAACGCCGGAGTGAGGCGCTTTGGCATACATATGCATATAGGATCCGGAATATTGAGCGTCGAGCCATTCTTACTAGCCGCTGAGAAACTGCTAAATATAGCTGATCAGATTCATAGAAGTCTTGGCATAACGTTTGAGTTCATAGATTTCGGCGGAGGGTTAGGCGTACCATATAAACCTGAAGAAAAACCCTTAGATGTGGAAATGTTTGCGGATAAAATGCTCGGCTTATTTAAGAGGAAAGTTGAGGAATACCGTCTTGGAGAACCATTCTTCTGCATTGAACCGGGTCGCTACATTGTTTGTGATGCAGGCATACTTTTAACCAGGGTTAATACGGTTAAAGTCACGCCATTTAAGAAGTTTATTGGGGTTGATGCCGGATTCAACCTACTGATTAGACCAGTCATGTACGGCGCATACCATCATGTGATTGTCGCAAACAATCTTAACGAGGAGGGAAGGGAAATATACGATATAGCTGGACCCCTCTGCGAGTCCGGCGATATATTAGCCAGAGATAGACTTCTCCCAGAAATTCGTGAAGGAGATTTACTCGCAATATTGAATGCCGGGGCATATGGCTTCGTGATGAGCTCGCAGTATAATTCTAGGCCGAGGTGCGCTGAGGTCTTGGTTAAAGATGGAAAATATGCTGTAATAAGGGAAAGAGAGAGATTTGAAGATTTAATGAGGGGTCAGCATTTACCTGATTGGCTAAAATAATACGCTTCCCATTAATAGGCGCTGCGCCAGCGGGTCTCATCCAGCCTCCTAGGGAGAAAATAGATCATCTATAACTCTGCAAGCTGCTTCTACAAGTTTTTTGCCAGCGTCCCTCTCAACAATACATACTGGAAAATTTGTCTCGTATCCTCCTTCATCAAAAGCCTCCTCTGTCGGTATATATCCAAGCACCTCATTGGAGCACCCAACAACCATCATTACATCAGCTCTAGAATAAGATTTGATCGCTAAGCCTAAATCCACGAAGACTTCACCCGGCAATAAAACTGCCGCGAAATTTCCAATCCTAAACCCTTGAACTTCTACATCGGCGAAACCATTTGGGAAAATAGTACGGACGAGCTTAAGGAAATTGGCGGTCAATAATTTAAACTTAATCTCCTCAGCCTCCTTAATGCCCGCCTCTTTAAGTTTAGTCTTAAGCGCATTTATCTCTTCTTCAGTAACCTCGGGTATAGGTTTAAGCTTAAGTTTAATCCTTCTATAGGCGGTGAACAACGATAGATCATTTCGGCATTCAATAGAGTTAAGGATCTTTAAGGCCTCTCCACCTATAGCTCTACCCATGCGAGCCGCATCCTCAAAGCGCCCCATGCTTCTATCATAAACCCTATCGATTCTCGTTCCGGGAGTTAGAGGGTTTATATCTCCAAACGCGCCATTAAGAAACAAGCATACGCCGCCTTCAATGTTTTCAACAGTTCTAGAAACATAGCCTGGATAATCGCCGGAGATCATGAGGTTATTGGCGCCTAAAACAACCGCGTGACACGTGTAGTTTACTAGAGCGGAGATAAGTCTGCCTTTATAATCCTCGAATCTGAGGGCTGCAAGACGCTCATCCCGCGCGCCCGTGGTGGGCCTTCTCCTATTAATCGTCCAACCTTTAACTTCACCCTTCCCATAACCAGCTTTAGCCTTTCTCCTCGAATTAAACGCTTTAATGATCCCGGAAGATACTAGGTAGGGCAGAAGATTCAAGTACTCTTCGAGAAGAAGGTATTGTTGCACTGTGTGAAATCCTATGATGGATGGTCCTGAATGGTTATGAACTGCTACAAGTGCTATGGATTCCTTCGGAAAACCTATTTCCCTCGATATTATTTCCCTAACTTTTTCAGTTAAATTTCTAGTAGTATAGAGGAGATCCATGGAGACCAGCGCTAGACCATGCTCTCCATCACTAACCGTTAAACATCTAGCGTATAAGTGGTCGTGAACCCCCTGTGACGGCTTATCCCTAGATGCATAACCATCCATTGGGACTCCTATCGGCGGAGTAATTTCAACTCTAGAAGCGCCCACTTCTAACATGAAAATAAGTTTCTATCTCTTAAAATATATGATTTCATGCGTGGAGGAATAATGGAGGCATTTTGAAACTAGCTGTGGGAGATCTTCTCTAATATTTTTGGAACCATTTTCACCCTTCGTATACTGGCTGGCGGCGGCAATTCATCCGATATGCCTAGTATCAGCCTGCCCCGAAACTTTATCACTATTTCTTTCACGAACTTCTTAAATTCATCTTCGCTCACAACTTCCTCTATGAAATATATGTATGGTATCCCATCCAAAATCACCATTTCGTCGCCTAAAAGATCTTCAATATCCTTAAGGGTCATATCCCCCACTGGCTTAACGGTTAATGCTTCAACGCCGTCTAAACCCGTCTCCCTCAGAAGTTGGAGTAAAGGTTTAGCGTAACCATCAACATGGATATGCACGTATTTGCCTTTCCTATGCAGATAGTCGGCTCTCTCCCTATAGTAGGGTAGGCAGTACCTCTCAAACATTTTCGGAGGGGTCATCCTCACATCTATGTTTTCACCCAGGTTAAAAATTTTGATAGGGGTATTAGCTATAACTTCATAAAAAACGTCGTTTGAACTCTTAATAGCCTTCATGAACTCCTCTGTTTCCCGCCTATATTTAAGCAGAAAGCTCATGGTTCTCTCTAAACCCATGTATTCGAGTATAAGTCTCTGGTAAGGCGATCTCGGAAAGAAGTATGAAAGCATCCCATGACCTTTAAGGTTTCTCTCCATCCGACTGTAAGTTTCCCAGTCAAATTCCACTTTAACGCGCTCCAAAATATACTCCATAATCTTTAAATCCTCTAGACTCTTTATGGGGTACTCCACTATTCTCGACGTCAGCTTTAGATCATCCATAGCATGCACCTGCCTTAATACACCCTTAGGAGTCTTAAACTCTATTATGATAGAATCATCCCTAGCAAACCTGTTGACCTCAACATCATCAGTATAAGAAACTTTGACGAAGCTATCTGTGAAGTACCCAGAATAACATCTCCAGCTGGCATTCCACTCCAAACATACATCGAGCAGGCTCATATCTCTATATTCAACGGGTAAAGTACCCTTAGCGCGATTATAATAGTACCAGAATTCATGTCTAATATTCCACGGAACCCTGTCGCTTCCTTTCCCCTCAAATACGGCGAGAATTCTCTCGTAGGGGGTTTTCTCAGCAGCCATAAAGATCACCATCAATTGGTAAATATGCTCATCCTTAATAAGGGTAATGGCATAAAAAGGTTCATGAAGGGAAGACTGAAGCTAGAAGATTGTTAGGCATAGACTCGGTGAAGATTGGTTTTATCTTGACGGCGGACCTAAAGTTAAATTAATTGGCAAAAGCTACACTTAAAATATGCGTTAAGTAACCCAGAAGAGATTTTAGAAGATTTCAGGATGCCTCCTATTTGCTATATAATGCTAGCAACGTTAAGAGATCGCCGAAAGAAAACGGATTATTATGTTTTCACACGAGTTAGCGGGTCCTACTGCCTCTGGGAAGGCAGAATAAGTTAAGGCTGAAGTTAAAAGGCTTTGCCCCTCAGCCTAATGATGATTTATCTCCAACATGGGACAACTTAAGCTTTAAAACTTAAATATTCTAGTAATATTTTTATTCGAAGCCTGAAGAGCGTTTTAAGCATGTTGAGGTGCTATTAATGGTTGGGGGATATGCTGGTAAAGTCTTAGAGATTAATCTTTCTAATGGGCGCGTTAGAGAGGAACCTTTAGATCTTTCTTTGGCTAAGAGCCTGATTGGATGTTTGGGAGTAGCCTCCAAGATTATGCTTGAAAGGATCGATAGATATGTTGATCCTTTAAGCCCTGAAAACAAGCTTATTTTCGCCACAGGAGTTCTGACGGGATCTACTGCGCCGGCTGCGAGCAAATCTATAGTGATCTCAAGATCCCCTCTAACGAATATTTGGGGCGAATCTGTTTTCTCAGCCAACAGCGGCATCGAGCTTAAGCGCGCCGGGTACGATATGCTTTTAGTGGATGGGAAAGCTGAGAAACCAGTCTATCTTTGGATACATGATGGTAGCGTCGAGATTAGGGATGCCAGCGGTATTTGGGGCATGGATACATTTACGGCGTGCGAATCCATAAAGAGGGATTTGGGTGAGAGAAGGGCGGCTGTAGTATCTATTGGACCAGCTGGCGAAAGGCTTGTTAGACTATCCTCCATTATAAGCGATAATGGCAGGGCTGCTGGTAGATGCGGTTTAGGCGCCGTTATGGGGTCGAAAAACCTGAAAGCCATAGCGGTTTTGGGTTCACGGAAAATAGATGTTGCCGATCCTGAGATGCTCGCCAAGCTTGGCAGAGAGATTACGGAGATCGTGAAGGAGAAAATGAGAACTTTCACGGAGTATGGGACGTCTAGGGGCGTTGTGGCGTTTGAGGAGATGGGCAATCTGCCGATAAAGAATTGGACGAGAGGGAGATTTCCTGGAGCCGAGAAAATATCTGGAATGAGGATGGCTGAAACCATTTTGGCTGATAGGAAATCTTGCTTCTCCTGTCCAGTAGCCTGCGGAAGATACGTTAAAATAAGTGAGGGTCCTTACGCCCCTCTGGAAGGATATGGTCCGGAATACGAAACTATCGCGGCGCTTGGCTCATTATGCATGAACGATAACCTTGAGGCTATAGCTAAGGCGAATGACCTATGCAACAGGTTTGGCTTAGACACCATATCCGTCGGCGCCGCCATAGCCTTCGCAATGGAGTGTTATGAGAAGGGTGTAATAACGAGGGAAGATACCGGAGGAATCGACCTTAAATGGGGGGATTCTGACGTAATAATTAAAATGGTTGAGCTGATTGGTAGGAGGGAAGGTTTCGGAGCAGTATTAGGTGAGGGCGTTAAAAGAGCCGCCGAGATGATTGGGAGGGGGGCCGAGAGATACGCCATGCATGTCAAAGGGCTTGAGATACCTATGCACAACCCCTATAGGTTCAAGGAGATGGGGCTGCAGTACGCCGTATCGGAGAGGGGGGCCTGCCACTTAAGGGGTCTTTCAATGCTTCCATCAAGAGGCGTTCTTCTACCGGACATAGGGTTTAATGAGAGGCTTGACGGCTTTGCCATTGAAGGGAAGGGTCGCGTGGTTAAGGTTATGCAGGATGCTTGCCGTGTTGTTGATGCTTTAGGTATCTGCAAATTCGTTTATCTCTTCGGCGGCGTACCCTTGAGAGAGATACCGCGGCTATATACTGCGGTAACTGGCTGGGGAGCAACGTTAGAGGATCTCATGAGGTCTGGGGAGAGAATATGGATGCTTCAGAGGCTCTTTAATGTTAGGATGGGGGTTAGCCGCAAAGACGATACTTTGCCCAGAAGATTTCTAGAGGAGCCTATGGCTGATGGTGCGGCTAAAGGGCAAACTGTTAATTTAGAGCCTATGCTTGAAGAATATTACGCTGAGCGCGGATTAGACCATGAGGGGAGGCCGAGAAAAGAGAAGCTAATCGAACTTAACTTAGACTTCGCCATTAAGTATGTTGATTGGTGAAATTGGGCTATGATAAGGGTCAAAATTATACTATTGGATGAGGTTTTGAGAAAGAGAATATCTGAAAAAGAGGTGGTTTTTGAGCTTCCGGAAGGATCCACCATTAAAGATCTGTTGGAGAGCGCCGAGAAACTATATGGCGAAGCTTTTAAAGATGCGTTCAGGCCGGAAGTGTCCATAATGTTGAATGGGCAAAACATAGAGTTTTTGGGAGGATTTAACGCTAAGGTTGCGGATGGAGATAGGGTTGCAATAGTACCTATTGTTGCTGGCGGATAATGGAGAAGCATTTTTATATATCCTTTCCCCTATAATGTGAGGGTAGCAACCCGCGTGGTGATGATTAATGCCTCTTGTTAATGAGAAGGATTTGCTTCTACCAGCATTAGAAGAGGGAAGAGCTGTAGGCGCCTTTAATGCTAATAACATGGAGATGGTTCAAGCGTTTATATGGGCGGCTGAAGAGGTAAGCAAGGAGCTGGGCGAGCCAGTAGATTTGATAATTCAGGTTAGCCCGGGAGCCGCCAAGTATGCGGGCTGGTCTCTTGCTGCCGGAATGGTTAAGATAGCTGCCGCTGAAACAGATATCCGAGTCGCATTAAACCTAGACCATGCAACCGAGATCAGCCAGGTGAAAAAGGCTCTTGAAGCCGGTTTTACAGCGGTTCTATTCGACGGGTCTTCACTACCGCTAGAAGAAAACATTCGTTTAACTCGACAGGTAGTTGAAATGTGCCATGCTAAAGGGGTGCCTGTTGAAGCCGAGCTGGGTAAAATCCCTAGGATCGAAGATTACTTCTCCAAGGAGGAAATCGCCTATCTGAGGAGTTTACCGCCAGCTGAAGCCGTAAGGATCATACGGGAAAGAGCCGGTAAATCTGTTGAGGAGCTTATGGCTAAGCCCGAAGACGTTGAGTATTTTGTTAAGAAAACTGGATGCGATTTCCTCGCGGCAGCCTTCGGCTCGATACATGGTATATGGGACGATATATGGCCCGTAAGGCTTGATAGGCTCATAGCTATCCAAGAGAGGATGCGCATACCGTTAGTCTCGCACGGCTCATCTGGGATCTTAATGACGCCTAAGGATGCTGAGAGGAAAGGGATAAAGCTGCTTAAGGGTGAGGGGACCCTACTAGACGCCATTAAAACGGGTGGGGTGACAAAGGTTAATGTTGCAACAGCTCTCTCCATAGCTTTCATAGAGGGCTTCATAGAAGCCTATAAGGCTAATCCAAGCGAAAAGGACTTCAGAAAGTTCGGTGAAGCCGCCCGCAATAGGGTTAAGGAGAAAACCAAAGAATACATGAGGCTATTCGCCGGAAAAGTAGATTGCTAAGCATCCATTATTTCCTTTTACGCTGGCTAAATTTAGTGGAATTATTTCCCAAAACCTCAAATTATATAGCTGTGAGCAGGCATGTTTAAGATATCGATTATATCGGACGAAGTGTCTCAGGATTTTAGGCGCGCGGCTGCTTTCGCTAAAAGGTTTAACCTCGATGGCGTTGAGATTAGGAGCGTTTGGGGCAAAGGGCCGCATCTCCTTCTTCAAGAAGCAGGTGAGATTAAAAGAATTTTATTTGAGCATGGGTTGAAAGTTAGCGCGATAGCTTCGCCGCTGTTTAAGGCGGATATTGACAGCGAAAAGGAGTATGAAGAGCATTTAAATATACTGAGAAACTGCATTGAATTAGCGATTAAACTGGAGGCTAGAGTGATTAGGGGCTTCACGTTTTGGCGCAGAGGTGCGATGGAAGACTATGTCGATAAGATACTGGAAAAATATCAAAAACCTTTAGAGATCATAGAGGACGAGGATATTATTTTAGGCGTTGAAAACGAGCCTTCAACATTTGCTGGCAATGGAAGGGAGCTAGCCCTATTCCTCTCCAAAATCAATTCAGAGAAAGTTAAGGCTGTTTGGGATCCCGGAAATGATATATTTGATCCGTTGGGCGAGGCTCCTTACCCGGACGGCTACAATTATGTTAGGAAATGGATTGTTCACATACATATTAAAGATGGCGTTAGGAGGGGGAGGGAGGGGAAACCGGAATATACAGCTCTCGGCGAGGGCGAAGTACCTTACGAGGAACATTTTAAAGCGTTAAGAAACGACGGATATAGTGGATACATTTCGCTGGAAACGCATTGGAGACCAAAAAGAAAGATTCCGGAAAATGTCCTTACAAAGCCCGGCGGAGAAGAGTTCTCTTATGCCGGCGAAGAAGCATCGGAGATATGTATACGGAATCTTCTCCGAATGTTAAAGAGCATGTGAAAAGCCTTAAAACATCATTCTTCATTGCACACTAAATATCTCCCGTATTTTCAGGCGCCACTTCGGCATTTCATTAGGTGACTGGGGATAATTTTCATAGGCTTTTCTGGCGGCTTTCGATTTTCTAGCCATGATATACAATTTTTTCAGGAAAGATATTCTACCAAGCCCAATGAACACTCTTCTAGTCGCATCAGTTATGTTTAAACGTACGTCTCCTTCTAACCCAGCCTTTAAAACATCCTCTTCCTTAATCAGCCTATACTTCATTCCATAATCAATATCCTCGTTTGTTAAGCTTTGAAGGAATATGCGAAAGACATCTAATCCAGCCTGCTTTGCGCCGTAAGCCTTCATGTAGCGCATATTTATCGGCCATAAATTCTCCACGCTAGGCTCGCCCTTCTCCAGCGCTTCGGAGATAACTTCACCAGCGATTTTGCCAGCCATCATCGATGGACCCATACCGCCTCCATGGATCGGGTTTACATGGCACGCTGCGTCGCCTATGACGACTATGCCGTTGCTGACGAACGAGTCTAATGGGCGTCTTGTTGGGACAACGCCGCCCCCACCGTGAATAAGCCTTGAGCCTTCAAAGATCCTTTCACTTAAAACAAACCTATACAGCTGGTCTTTTGGGTTCGGGAAATCGCCGACCGCGGCGACGCCTAATCCAACGTTGACTCTGCTCCCCTTCTTTGGAAATATCCAGTAATATCCGCCTGGCGCAGCCTCCAGATTCAAGTATATTTGACAGAACTCAGGCTCCTCTATTTCAGCATCCAAGACGCGTATCTCTCTATAGCATAAAACTTCATCCTTCCTGTCTATCGTTGTATCTATGCCCATCTCGGGCGGAATTTTTCTCCTCAGCACAGCGGCATAGCCGCTTGCATCCACCGTAACCCTCCCTCTAACCTCCATCTTTGCGCTCGTCCTTAGATCTTTGGCAGTAATCCCTTTAACGAATCCATCCTCTATTATGGGTTCAAGGGCCTGCGTCGAATCTAGGAGCGAAGCCCCTGCATCCAAAGCTTCCTTAAGCAGCCTTTGCCCAAAAGCTCGCCTATTCACTATGAAGCCATGAAGCCCCTCGCCTACGAGCCGAAAAACAGTCTCAAGGTTCGGCGAATAAACCTTTATCCCCATTATGGTTCTCTCAAGCTCCTCTCCGCTCGGATATTTTAAACCTAGATTATCGAAATGATGCTTCCCTATTGCGTCGCCGCATACTTTATCGCCAATAGACCCAGCATCCTTATAATCAATTAGGCAGACAGATAAACCGGTTTCTGCAGCGGTTTTAGCAGCTATGCAGCCAGCGGTCCCAGCACCAACGATAATGACATCAAACTTCTTCATGATAATTGCTCCTCTCCCTAAACATGCACATTTATAGCCTGAACGAAATTAAACCTTTACGCGAAATGCCCGGAGATCATCTTCACTCTACTGTTCCCATCTCCTCCCTAAATATTTCTAGAAGCCTCCCCCTATCGATTCCAAGTTTATCTGCAAGTTCCTTTATCCACTTCACATATGATCTGAAAACACTGCACGCGATCTCAACCTTATCTTTCGTGGAAAGGTTCTCCTCCTCAACCAGGAGAAGCGCGAACCATCTACCTAGATCTGTGAGCGTGTATGCCTTAAGCCAAACCGCCCTGCCAGAGGACTCTATTTTCTCCATATGTTCGCTTAATATGCCGAGTTCCACAAGAGCCTTCAAATGCTCTATAATAGTCTTATTAGAGTAGCCTAAATCCTCAATCAAATCTTTTTGATAGATCTTCTCGGAGAAACCCCTCTTTAAAGCAAACTTCAATATGTCAACCGGAACAGAGGAGCCGAAAACCGCCCTCAAAACCTCATACTTACTACCTTTGGGTAGGAAAATTACATATGGGTAAACTCTTTTATTCATATTTCCGCCAAAATCTTATTCGGCGAAACAAAATAAATAGTTTTATGTTTCTAAGAGCCCAGCTTGACCAAAAACTTAATATATTTTTATGAAATAAATTACACAAAAATGTAAAAAATTACACAAAAGTGATGAATATGAAGATTACAAGCGTCCAAGCGTCGTTGACGGCGATATTTGCGGCTCTACAGGCGATTCTAACAATATTCCCGCTAGGCATAACTATTGGCGTTGCTGGCACAATAACTTTGGGTGCTGCGGGCGGCCCCCTAATAGGCATTTTGCTCGGCCCATACCTCGGCGGATCAGCCACCCTAATAGGCTCTCTAGTAGGGTGCTTCATTAACCCTTCAGGCGCCATATTTGGATTCTTAACCATTATACCGCCGTTTCTAGGCGCTGTAGGAGCTGGCTGCGTTAGGTTTAACAGAGGATATATTGCAGGCGCAATTATCTTCGCATCACTTATAGTCTTTTACGCGCATCCTTATGGGCAGCAAGCCTATATTTACCCGTGGCTTCACATAGCTGCCATGATATTAGCTTTCTCGCCACTAGCCATCATAGCTAGCTCATCTTTCGCTTCTTTAAGTTTCTCTAGAACTTTATTTGGCGTAATCATAGCGTCTTTTGTAGGTGTTATGTCAGATCATATCGCTGGAAGCGCAATAGCCATATGGTACTTCAATCTACCCCCCGCAATATGGTATTCGGCGATGCCAATTTATCCGATAGAGAGAATCATAGCGATGATAATAGCCGCAATTATAGCCGCTCCAATCTACCAGAGACTTAGGAAAGCCGGTCTCCTATATGGGGTAGAGCACCAACAGTTAAGTGATGAAAAATGAAGTCAAGGGAGATAACCGAGTATATTAGGCAGAGAGCCGAGCTCGCGGCGGCTTTGGAGGTTAGCGGTTGGCCTAAGCCTGGCAATGTTCACAGGACTAGAGATCATGCTGACGCTAGGTTTGAACATTTTTTAGCTGGCTCGATAGCTCTGGGACCTTCCACCGCGGCCGCGGCTTTAAGGGGGATTATGGCGGCTAAGGGTAAAATAAGTCTGTCAAAGGTTGGCGTGGGCCAGCTTATAAAGTCGGCTGTGCGCGGCATGCTGTCTTCACATAATGGTGGGAACACTCATCTGGGCGTCTGCCTACTATTTGTTCCTCTCTCAATTGCCGCCGCGAAAACCTATATTGAGGAAAACGGTTTTTTGCTGGAGCCTTTAAGAAGAAATTTTGATGCAGTTATGCGTTCAACAACCCCAATGGATGCGGTTAGGGTTTATGAGGCTATAGCCATGGCAAGCTCCCCAAACGAGTTAGGTAACGTTAGCGGGGGGAAGGCTCCAGACATATATGAGACTAACTTCAAGAGGAAGATTCTAGGTTCGGGGATAACTCTCTTCGACGCTATGATGGAGGCTTCATCCTACGATACGGTTGCGAGGGAGCTTGTAACGGGTATGGAGATCTCCTTCAACATAGGTTTTAGGGAGCTAACAGAGACCTTTAGCATCACTAGGGATATAAATGCAGCCATAGTTCACACCTTCCTGAGAATACTATCAGAGTTTCCGGACACCTTCATAGCTAGAAAAATAGGTCTCAAGAGAGAACGCGACATTAGAAGGGCTGTTGACCTGGGCGTTAAGGAGATTAGGTGGATATCTGAAGCCGCAGGGAGAGTCCTTAAGCTAGGCGGATTGATGACCAATGATGGTAGAGCTGCCTTATGGGAGCTAGATGAAAAACTCCAGACGCTCGGCAAGGATTTCAGTCCCGGAACAACGGCGGATCTGACAGCTTCATCTACGATGATTGCCCTATTAACTGGCCTGAAGTTTTAGCGTCAACGGTGCTTGATGTTGGGATTTAGTCGATCTATTAGGGCTCGTGAGGGCGACTTCATAGAAACTTTCGAGGGTTTAATCTTTGATGTTAAGGGGCTTGTTCACCCACCTGATAAGACGATAGCCTACCTAAGATATTTTGAGAGCCCTGAGGGTGATAGGGTTAGGGGCTCTAAAAGATATATGAAGGTTTACTCGCTAAGCGATAGGGATGCTATTTTAAGGCGGAAGTATCCGCACTACATTTACTATGATAATATTTTCGGCGAGTGGCTTGAGGGTGTACCTAACAGCCTAATTATAGAGCATTATCAGCCAATACATAAGGCTTTAAGCCTAATTGGGAGGCGGGATCTAAGCGCTATTGAGACGCAAGCAGTCAGGTTTATTCAGGAGATCTGTGATCACGCAAGCATCCCTATAAATAACGTTGGTATTTCAGGCTCAATCCTAGTGGGGCTCTATGCCTCCAGCTCAGATATTGATGTTGTAGTTTATGGTAGGAGGGCGTCCATAGCCGTGTATGACAGTTTAAAAGTGCTTTTAAGCGAGAAAAGAAACGGCTTCTCGCCTTATGACCTCAGCGACCTCAAAAAGCTATACGATTTCAGGTCTACAGATACTTGGATTTCGTTCAACGAGTTCTGCAGGGTTGAGTCGAGGAAAGCTTTTCAAGGAAAATTCCTTGGCAGAGACTTCTTTGTTAGGTTTGTGCTCGATTGGAACGAGATCGGTGAAAAATATGGCGACAGAGTTTATAGGAATGTTGGCTACGCTAAGATTAAAGCGCTCATAGAGGATGACTCAGACGCGATATTTACGCCATGCCTCTATAGGGTCTCTGAGGTTAAGCTGCTTGAAGGCGAATGCGATACGCGACTACTGAGGGAGATAGTTTCCTTTAGGGGGAGATTCTGCGACCATGCTAGAAGGGGTGAACACATTATTGCGCAGGGCAAGGTTGAAAAGGTTGTTGAGAAGGACGGAAGCGAATATTATCGGATGGTTTTAGGCGCTAAACCATCAGACTTCATGGTTGTTGAGGACACGCTATAATAATAGCTCTTCTATAGTAAAGTCCAATTTAAGCGCTGGGAGATAAGGTTATTCTCGAGACCATGCTGCTCCTTAAGCAGCTCAAAGCGCTCCCACACTTATGGAAAAATATTTTGTTCCAATCCCTAAAATTTTTCCTCCCTACCCCAACTATTGGTTGAGAGTTAAGATATTTTAGGGTATTATCTCCATCAGACTCATAGGCTTTGAAAGGCTACCTTAAAGAGGATCTGAGAGAAACATGTAAGGTTGAAGTTGACAGTGCCGCTGATTAAGTCACATGGATATGCTATACGTGAATTAACTGTAAATTCGCTTTATTTTAGAATCGCTTCTCTAATGGCTCTATGGCTTTCCATTATTGGCGCGGCTGTGTTCACAATGTAGATTTCCTCTACTGAGCGGAAGAATTCTCCGAAGAATTTTCTCCTTATGTCCGTTTTACGCTTGTCTTTTACAAGCAGATGCGGATTGCAAAAGCCAGAGGACTCCACGTATCTTAATGCTTCACTGGGTGAAATCCCATTGATCACCGACCTGTCCTCTGGATCCCGCTTAAGCAGTATAGCCTTCTTCAGCGTTGTCATCGGCAGAACCCTTCCCTTACCCACAATCCATCTTATGTTTACGACAGCCCTACCCATAGAATCGAACTCCACCTTATCTATAAGCCTCTGATATTCACCCCAAACATCAGCTATGTCGGCCTGAATATAGAAGTTCTTCTCTGAGGCGAATGCCACGGCCCTATTACCCATCAGGCGAACAAAGAACCAGTCGTCTGAGACAACCCTTACGCCTTCAAGCCTAAGGAGCCCATACGTATGTGTAGTCTTGCCGGTCCCGGAGGGCGCGATTAAACATACACCCCGCCCATCTATGTCCACGCAGGCGCCGTGAACAGAGTTTATGCCATGCTCATCCTCCAATATGTCTCCCGCAACGCTTAAGGCTATGGATTTAATCCAGCCATAATAGTCTACATTAATTAGGAAAGCTGTCTTGGAGAGCGGATCATAGAGAAACTGCTGCCCCCCACCGGCTTCGTTTGTGACAACCAATCTTCCATGGGAACGGATGTTCGCCGACATAGGGTAAAAGCTCTCTTCCCAGCGCTCCTTCACATATTTTATGTCCGTTAGGAGCTTAATGCAGCACCCATATATGTCAGCCCTTTCCTCGTAAAGAAAACGGTCGCTGTACTTCTCCATCAAAATATCCTTCTCTCCGATAGAAATCAGCTTAACCTCGTATCTCAATCTTAAACCTCTCCACACAACGAACACTTATACCCCATTTCTATAAGTTTCTATCCTTTAGCTTAAAATTCTTAATTCATTTCTCGCATGCCCAGCCACATTCAATAATCAGTTGCCGACTAAGAAACTTGGGCGGGATCTTAGAAAGATAGAAAGAACTGAATCCTTTTCATCCTACTTTTGGGTCCACAATTAAATGATTTTAGAGAACGCTTCTCCTTTTCTCCACATACTGAATGATCCCACGTTTACCATTTATTAGCCACTCCGGATCCAGCATTTGCATCTTCTCCGCCTGACCCTCTCTAAGCCCTACAATGATCCCCCCTTTAAAGTTCTCAGAATCAATATAGATGTTGGAAAATAGTCAACTATTCTAGTTATTGGAGTGATATAGGGCCAATGTCTGTCCTCAAGCAGCCTCCTATAATTAACATCCCCCTTAAGTATAACGATGTCTGAAAGGGAAATCTCATCCCGTAAGGCTTCAGGCATCTGGGAGAAATGGTAGGGTGATGCCCAAAACCAGTCGGCTGAAAGCTCTATGGTTCCGTTAACTAATTCCCTCAGGACGCTTTTCCCTAAGCGGATTAGATTTGGATATGGGGAACTGATAAAGGCTTGGAGCGTCCTCATGAAATCTTGCAACATAGCGTCTGAGACAAAGAACGGGTATGGCTTGAGATAAAAGGTTGCCTTATCTGCCCACCCATTCCTCAATATGAAGTCAGCTAATATAATGTCGAAACCTAGTTCAGCCCCAACATTATCATTTATGAAAGCTACATGCGACAGAGAGCCTTCCATAAAGACCTCTGCAACCCTTGAGAAATCATTGATTAAAAGGTTCTCTCTTTCAATCATCGCCTGCCTCCGCCTAACATCATCTGGAACCGTTAAGTTACTTAAATCGATTCGATTACCCCAGAGACTAGCATGTAAGAGATTCTCAAAACAGAGCTCAAGATCATCAACCTTGCTTACGTTCTCAAGTGCAGCGCTCAAGACATTTATACTTTCAGCAATCTGCCTTTCCTTCGAAGCGCGGAATGGATCTAAGCCTTCCAGCGGCCCAAGCTTAAAGTACTCAACAATCTCAAGTAAGCGGCGGTAAAAGTATGATTCCGCGAAATACCAGGGGAGCTCCAACCACCCTCTCCCATTAAATTTCATCCATAGAGCGTTCCACTCTTTCACGTCCGGAGCGTCTTCAGTTAAAGGCTGAATCCTTCCATTTAAAATCTCCCTCTTAAAATCAATCAGCCTAGACGTTATATGTGATGGATAATTGTTTTCAGCGATAACAGAATCTATAATCTTTGGTTTCCGATACAGTATAGTCTTCTGGGCAAAGGATCCAGGCTCAGAAGTCATTATAAAGCCCGGCTTTTCCTCAGCGAATTTTCCCCTATACAGCGCCATAATTTGCCCACATTTCAAATTCTGGATAACAACAAGTAAGTTAAATAATTACTTAAGACTTTCCCAGCATATTTATTCACGTTCTATTCTTAAAAATTTCCCCGGACTTGCCGTAATACCGCGGCTTTAAAGAATAACTTGGAGAAATATTGTGCTCGTCTTATAAGTGTTTTAAGTGTGAGAGTGTAAGGCTAAGTTCAATTTTTACGAGAGCGCAAAGTTAAAGTTTAACATTTCTAGGGTGAGAGGATGAATAAGTCAGGTTTGGTGAGTTTAGAGACTGAAGTTGAGAGCAAATTTTACTCTGCATCTTCAATATCTTTTTATAAGTTTGGAGATCTAACCGAGACAGAAATCCCTTATCCTATTTCTCAATATGCGCATCTATAAGTTTCCCCCAACAGCCTTACCTTTGATTTTTATTCTCCGCAAACTTCACTTTCGATTTTCACTAAAAGCCCTCATTGCATTTTATTTGCTGAAAACCTTGATGCGCAAAATATCGCCTGCAACCTAAAGAACAAACAAACTTTTTTTTATTTCTATCTTAAAGGAAAAAAGGTTTAGGGAGTGTAGAGAGAAGCGAATTTAGGCCAGCTTCTTGTAAAGAATTCTATTGGCATAGCAAAGATATAGCTTGCGCCTAATCCAGCACATATTCCAGCAACTACTGGTACAGCTATTCTCACCCATTGCTTAACTCCTAGAGCCCTCACGGCAATAGTTTTAACTATTAAGGCCACCAATGCATCAAACCAGAAGAGATTAGCACAGTAGCAAGCTACATAGAAGGCTGCAACATTGAGCGGTAAAGCGGGTATATATATTTTAGCTCCATATATTAGAAGACCTACGAAGAAACCTGCTATTAACCACTGCCATGCTGTAGTTATTGTTCCACCTCTCCATAGCCATGCATCTTGCCATCCTCCTCCATATATCATCCAAGGGCGCCAAGTTTCAGCGCTTGTATTAACGATTCCTCCACCATGGGTTATCAGGTACATCGATACGTAAAAACCAGTTATAGTGGTTACGATGACCGCGATAATCATTCCTATAAATATGTGCTTCATGTTAACTTTATTGTCATACGCGATTTTATACCAAGAAATCAGCTGTGAAGCATTTAAAGGCCAGTAGTAGGATTGCCAAGGCCCTCCGGCGTTTGCGTGATACATTATATTCAACTGTACAAACCAAGATGGATTATTGTTCGGAAGCTCTGAGCTCCAGCTACCCGTAGCTATTCCAACACTATATGGGTAAACCCAAGCACGAGTCACGTCAAAGTCACCCTCGCCAGCTTCGCAAACCTCTGCCCAGCCTCTTGCCGCTGAAGGCCAGAAAATGAAGTAAAGCCAAAAGACATAGAATAGGAATGGCAGTATAGCTGCTCCTGATGCTAATCCCAAGACGATGAACGCGAGCGTGCTTATAATACTAAGTATTCCTACCGGCTTTAATGGTAACCCTGCCTCAACATACGTCTCTTTCCCTCTAATTGCATTCCAAACTCTACGGATCCTTTCTCTCCCTTTCCACCATGTAATTACACCTATGAAGAATGGAACCCCCACCGTGCCCATTATCATGTAAGAGAAGGGTTCCCAACCTCCTGGCGCCCCGCCATAAACGTAGAATTCCATTCCTGGCTCGTATGGAATTATGCCTAAACGCACCGCTGTGTAGAGCCATATCCAATTTAACACAACCTGAACTATTATAAAAGTCCACAGGACGTCGTTGGGCATTATTAGCCAAAGAGCCAAATACTCTAGATGTATCCTTAAAGTCCAGTTTGCCCCTGGAAACATTGCTGCCAGTGAATATAAATTGACGTCCATATAACCCCATTGAACTGCCCCTGCCCAAGCTAGTGGCGGTAACGCTTCAGCTAAAACTGGCATTATAGAGCCTGCAAAACCAATAAGTAACCCAATGTAAAATGCCCTAATCAACGGATCCTTAAAGTCAAAAATTTTAGGTTTGTAAGATCCTTGTTCACCTTGACTAGTAATTTCTTCTGATTCCTTGAGCAATCCAATAGTATATGTTAATGGGACGGCCCAAGGAAATGGTAAGCGTTCGATCTCTATCCATGAACTTCCTATCACTAGAAAAGTCCAAGAGATACACATAATAAAAATCAATATCGTTATTGTTTCCCAGTAGATTATTGGAATAGTTAAAAGGCTCCAAGGGAAAATATCGCCGGGTTTTTTCCCATTCCATATCTGAAACGCTATTAAATCTCTACCTTCCAATGGGAACATAAAACCAGGGGTTAATCTTGACCAGTGGTCACGCACAGCCTCTAAGACAGTCCAAGATTGCGCACTTGTAATTAATCCTGTATGACCAGACATTATAGCTTGTAGGTTTGCAGTTGAAGCGCTACCTTTAACTATATAGTAGTGACCGCCTATAATAGCCATAGCATAGAGTACTAGAATCATCTCGCCTCTTTTTAACCTAAGCTTCGGCGATATTTTTCCTAGAGCTTCATTTAAGACTATCATCCAGAACCATGGTATAATAAAGGCACTAAATGTTGCAGGTTTCGCTGTATGTAGATACATGATCTCACTAAGCACTGAAAAAATTATTGCCTCTAAGACAACGATTATTACGCTTCTCAGGGTCAATGCTGGCGCCAACATTTCTAGTTTTTCTTTCATTCTCTCCCCTCAAATCCAATATTTTACGGCTATAATTATAAAAATCTTTCCATGAGCAAAGAAAATTCTAAAAATTGTTTTCAATATGCCCTATATCTGAGCAACAGTTTACCATGGCCAAATCCATGTAGCTCTTGAAATTAGAGTTAATGCAAAACCAAACCCGACACTTATACCTGTTCCAGCGAAATATCCAGCAACAAATATATTTCTGATAACATCCCATCTTTCCTTACCTATGAACCTTGGAATAACATACCTGCTTATTAATGATCCAACAGACATCATGATGGCGAAAGGAGGCAATATAAAGGCTCCAGTAATGAAAGATATCCCTGAGAAAGGTACGCCCACCTTTCTAAATAGGTATTCAATAACTCCGATTGCTACAGATACGCCCACTCCGCTCAATATTGTAGTCGGGTTAATTTTAATTTGGCGAGTTATGTACATTGCATCGCTAATTGCGTAAGACGGCCAGTATACGATCGTGTATGGGTATACGTTTGATGGAATAGGGGCTAATCGCCAGAAGAAATCCATGAAAATGAGACCACATATTAGAGCCAAAACCCATGCTAAAATATAAGCTTTGTAATAATCTAATGGCTTTGTCTTTGTTAGATAGGCTGTTTTTGTTGCTTGCACTAAACCAGCAGGTCCACCAAGGGATATATAGGGGGAAAAAGTAAATCCGGCGTAACCTTCATAAGGGGTGAAATAAGTCATTAGCATCCAAGGCCACGGTATTGCCGGATATTGTCCGATAACCCCAATTGCTTGAACTGCTACCAGAGAGAAGAAGAAACTATAGCCAAGCGATATGAGTATAGGCACATATATGGGATATTCTGGAACTAGATAATGAAAAAGTAAAACAGAAGATAGTGAACCGATAGTAAAGATACATAGTAAAAGCCTAGTGGAGGGATACCGTACCTCGGTCTCATAATCTGCCTTTTTCTGAAATATTGCTTTAAATGCGGGAAATATACTCTTCCGAATAAGAAAAATGAGAATTAAAGCATATCCAAAAAGTAATCCGATTTGTATAGGTATCCACACCCTAACATTTGAACGCTGATATATTAGGCTGATTGACATCCCATAGTAATACTCATTTACCCACTCAGGAAAAGCCGTTGGAAAAGACGTTAAAAATAGAGAATTCCCGAAAACCCATATGGCTAGGGAAGATATTAGCGAACATATTGTCACATATGGCGGCAATACGAATGCACCTATGACTATGCTTGGGTCTGTAGCTACTCCTATTGCAGCTCCTGGTAGAACTGTCTGCGTAAGATACGTGAGGTCGACCCATGGAAGAGGCACGGCCGGAATACCTGTTAAATAAGGCAAGTAAATAATTCCTGAAAGAAAAGCGCCGACAAATAAGGTGTATAGAAAGATTCTAAAGCTTTCAGATTCTCTCTCTGATAAAACTGTCACAAGAGATGCATTGACATGTGCGAAGGGAAAAATTAGCTTTTCTTTTTCAATAAATATTTTAGAGAAAAGTATCGCAAGAGCTAGGTCGCAGATAAGAGAAATAAAAGACATTAGAGTTACAATGGTAAGAGCTGGTATCCAGTCTGGATGGAAAAGGGTTCTTAACTGATGAGCTTGCGAAAATGCGGGCGGTGACATCCAGTTTGGCACCATATCAATTAATCGAATCCCACGTATATTAAAGTCTCTAGTGAATGGTGATTGCACGAAGAAAGACCGATATATTAGCCAGTAATAGGGAGGAATAGATCCGGCAGCTGCCCCAACAGTCATATAAATTATGAAAAGTTCCTGGAGAGTTATTTCTGAACCGAACCTTCTCGATAACTCCATAAATATTATAGCTATGATATATACTGCTGCGCCTGCAGCAGTAGCTCCAGCTATCAGGTTTAGGAAAATAGAGGCTGGAAGGAAAAAAAGTGCAGCTATAATTATTGCCAAAATTACTTTCCAAGTAAAACCGGGCTTAAAAACATCTTTCTCTATTTCCACCAAGTCTTCCACCTTAAATTTTGATCAAAAATTCGTCATATAAATTTTTATCTAAGGGAATATATGGAGCACGTATCAATATTGAACCCCTACTATAACTCTATAATGATGCAAGAATGAATCTCAAGCTTTGGAACTAATATCGATATCATGTCGCCTTCCTTCTTCCACTTAAGTTCCTCTCCTTCAGGTTCTAACTTTATTCTCGTCGGTTTTTCATTGCATTTCACTCTTACCACTATATTGTGTATGGGGATTATATTCTCCGTTAACGCATTATTATCCCCAAAGGGCCACGGTGAGAGAGGTCTCTCTCCATAATGGTTTACAAGATGGATTAGTCTCCTACCCTCTTGTTCCGCCAATACAACTTCTACTCCAGCTGGAGCATTTACTTCCACAAGTTTCTCGGGAAGAATAAGATTTAAAATGTTCTTAATAACATGTTTTATGACCCACTGGTTTTTAAGCAGATAACTGGAAAAGACATCACAAGCAACATATGCTACCTTACCTTTGCCAAACTTATTTAACGTGATCATTGGATAACCTGTATATGCTCCTGGAGGAGACGATGCTAAAAGAGGTTTTCCATCAGATCTGAGATAAATGCCTCGAAGATGGGCCAATATCTCTGCGCTTTTGGGCTTAACGTATATGAGTTCACCCCAAACCAATATTGGCATCTCTAAAACGTTCGTCTTAAGTCTCTCATCCAGTATCTCCATGTAGGCGTGGTCATAGGGATATTTCCCGTCTAACGAGACCCCGAAAAGATCCTCCAATTTAAATTTGCCTGTGAAGTTAAGATCCTCATCTAGTGTTCCGGTGAGACACGTAGCTATTAAACCTCCTCCATTATTAACAAAATCCCTTAAGGCTTCAGCGAATCTATCGCTTATATAACGTTGATCTGGCAAAATTATGGCCTTATATTTCCCTATCTCGTTTTCTAGGATTTCGTCTAACACTATATTGTAATGGAATCCTGATTCAAGTAGGATTTTATGAGCACCTTTTATTGATTTTTCATCTACATGAAATGAGACTTGAATAAGGTTAGAGCGGGTTGAATGAGATATGGCAATATAAGGCTGTATTTTTTGGTTTACGCAAAAATGCTCTCGCTCTTTGACAAAGGCAAGAGCCTCAGCTAGCTGAGACATAACAGCGGCTTCAACCCTGAACTGAGGATACATTTGATATCCGATCCATGTTCGACCGCCATTAGCGATAATAGTTGCGCATTCCTGCTTTAATGCGATTGCGGGTTTAATGCCCCAATCCCCCCACCACTGTAGAAAAGCCGTATTCATTATATCGAACGGTTTACTCATTGTTGCCCAAAAACGTGCCTGCATACTCGCATTAAATACTTGATTGTCCGGACATATGTCGAGTGAAAGAAATCCCACGTCTTTCGGGGGTTTCTCAGGCATACGTGTCGAGTAGCACCAATTGAAGGCAACTAATACATCAGGATTTCCTCTGTGAACAGCGTCACTTATCTCTTGGCGGATCTCTTTAAACTTTTCAAGCTTCCACTCCATAAATTTTTTCCAATATGGGCTCTCTCTATCAAGTGGTAATTCGAGCCCTGTGTCCTCTTTGAAACTTCTCCTGCATGATTGACAAAAACATGGTCCTTTTGCATAAGAAAAGTCAAAGAACATACCGTCTATATCATAATTTCGATTAAATTCTTCCAGCTGAGGAATAATATATTCCTTAAGCGCCGGACTTAAGAGACAAATCCATATATCTTGCGGTCTCCCTAAAGGGTCGCGTTCCAGCCATTCTGGTCTAATGGCTGCGAGCATCTCGCTTCCAAGAGTATGATAATAGCCTATTACTCTTATACCTCGTTCATGACAAGCACTAATAGTTTCTCCTACAATATCAATATCCTTCGGGAGTCTAGGATGAACCCATCCTATTGATCCCTTTTGATAATATCTCCAGCCATATCTGCATTGGACAATTGTGGAAACAGCTTGCACGTGAGCCTTCAAAAGTTGTTCTGCCCAAGTCTCAGCATCAAAGTCCTTTGCAACCTCAACGGCGGAGCTATGAGTATGAAAATCAAAGAAAAGCTTCCTAAATGATCTTTCATACCAGCTCAATAATTTACCTCCTCCTTTTTGATTATAACTATTTGATGTGAACGTTTTATGCTAAGTTCGCCTTCCAAGTCTTTTCTTTTCATGTATAGTGATCACCACGATATATTACGGCTTCAACCTCACAATATTTACTTTTACTCATATCTAATTAAATTTGTAATTAAGTAGTATTGATTATCTCGTAAATTTTTTCATGTACTTCTCTCTTTCCTGTAAAGGTAAAACCCTCCAAAGAAGCGCTTGCTTCCTTAATGAATCTATGAACTGATAGTTTCTTTTTTCCCATATTTCTGGAGAACCAGATAGCCGCGTTATAAGGGCATTCAAGGTATAATTTTTCTGAAGCTCAATTCCAATCACTTTTACTTCTTGTATTATGCCAAGCTCGTATGGAGCGAGGTGAACTTTCATCTTTAAGATCATCTCCTTTGAGTCTACCGGTTCCACGTAACTAACAGTAAAGAATTTTGATTCCGCCCCCATCCCCCTATAATATTCTTCGAGGAACGCTAATATCCCAAATACCTCTTCTCTTGCACTCAGCCTTATCATTAGAGGTATTTCCCATAAATCCCCGCTAGGTCTCAATGCCATTTTCCATCGGCGCATTAAGGATGGAGTAACACGTTTTCCAGCAACCACAAGAGACGGATAAATCGTTCCTGCAAGCGCGGCTAACATTATAGACGCTAACGATAGCAACATAGATGTAGATGAAAAATTAAAGACAAAATCTTTAGGTAGGAGACCCATATTTAAAAATGTCACGTTCATAAATAACCCCAAAAAATATCCAAACATTATGCCGATTAGGGCGTAAATCGCTGATTCCACAAGAAAGATTGTTGAAACTCCTATTGGAGATAAGCCTATGACTGAGAATATGTCGATTTCTCTTAATCTTTCATTTATGCTGCCAATAATATGGGTAAAGATGCTCAAACAAACAACTATTAATAAGAGCATGACTTCGCTCCAACCCAATGTAATAAAAGACTTAAACGTAGATGATACATAGGATTTACCTTCCCATCCGATGTAAACCGAGGATATGAAGGATTCACTAATGCTCCTACTAATCTCACTTAATTCTTCAATGTTACCCGAAATTTTAGGCAAAATGGCTATTGCTCCTATATATCCACCTAAATCCTTTGCTAATTTGTGTGGGACTATTATGCAAGATCGCCAAGATAAAGACTGCGGTGAGAATTGAGGAATGCTTATTACTCCTCTTGTTAGCAAAGAGTCTCCAAGCGGATCAAAAGGAGTGATCTTGAATCCATCCGGATACATGATTCCCTCAGCCACTTGATCATGTAGCGTGCCAACAACCACTAGCCTATATCCAAACATCTCTATATATTGACCTACATCCACACCAAGAACTTCAGCAAGAGACTTAGGAAGAATTACCGCATTTGTTTCTTCTTCCAAGAACGGTCTACCCTTATAGAGATACTTTTGCAGAAAGAGATTCAATTCCTCCACTGTCAATCCAAGAGCGGCAACAACGTTCACTGACGAATTCTTTGATCTAAGTGTCAAAACATTCCCCATAGGAGCAATCGCCTGGGGGTAATACCATATTCTTGGGCAAACCGAGTAATTTTCTCCAGCCAATACTTTAAGAGCATATACAATTTGATAATCGAAGTGCCCACCCCAACTTGGGGAACCATAACCATTTTTTATTATTAACCCTGAAAAATCTGATGGGGTTTGCATTATAGAAAACCTTGTCACAGTATAAGATGATGTTGAAGAGAGAGATGTCATCGCTACAACCGCAGCTATCAAAATTATTAGACCTAAGGCTGTACGCAGTCTCCTCTTTCTCATATGATGAATTGCGACCGAGGGAGCTACAGAAGTGACTAATTCAAGAGGGGATATTCGAACCTCATGTCGTCCCAACCTTTCAACTGCTATTCTCTTAATTATCTTCTCGCTTTCGGAGCTAATAACGAAGACTACAATTAATAGAATCATTAGTATAGTTATACCTATTAATCCCATAGATGAGTTCTGCATGATTGCTAAAGCTGGATGAATGATATTAAATAAGGCAACAAAAATTGAGGTAATTACAATTGTGGCGAAAAGTCTCAACCTTCCTTTCTCTAAGTTAAAGAATAATCTTTCTACGGCTAACGCACCTATTATGAAGACCGAAAAGAAAAATAATGCGCTCATAGATGAATCCTCCACGAGCGGCATTACCTCCATACTATAAGCTCGATAAATTATGGAGTAGGCTATTAGAGCTTCCCCATAAGCCCTATCGTAGACTTTCATTTTATAGAGTTCAAAACTTCTCTCTAAATGTTGTTTGGCTTCTTCAATCCACCTTTCAGCTGTAGGAGATCTAACTTGACGATTTGCTAATGTTTGATATCGGGAAACCGTAATATAATATAGATCCCTTGCAAAATAATAGGGGGAAAAATATACTGTTACTGGCCCATTAACAAAAATTCCATATCCCTCCGGATAATCTTCGCTAGCATTAACGCATACCATGAATGGCCACTTCGTCTTAGCTTGTACTGGCGGCAGCATAATAAGCGATATAACTGATTCGGAAGGAACGAAAGCTAAAGCAACTGGTTCATAACCATTATAATAGCTCCCGAAAACTAACATTTGACTTTTTCCTCTAAAGTCCATCGGTTGGAACATACCCATCTCTGCAACCCACCTCCGGTAAGGAAAGGATGGATCAAGCAATACAGGCATCCTCAACCTCGTGGGATCAATGGGATCAAAGACAGTTACAGGAAGCATTTTTGATACCACTATTGTGACCTCTTTTGGATGCTCATAAACTTCATATATGAAAGGTAGTTGCTGAGAGCCATAGATTCCTAGATCTGGCGCATACTCTAATAAACCTGTTTCCTTATTTATTCGCCAAGCCTCTAGCTTATATCTTCTTCCAGTTATTGCGTCAAATGAAGGTGTCGGTAAAACGCCATGAATCACAAAATATCCCTTTTCATCTGCTATTACCGTTATTTTTGAGAATGCAAAAGTATTTGTCGAAACCTCTAATGTAACAACAGCTTCTGGGACATTAGTGTACCACCCCACTTCTCGATTAAACTCTACTACCCTTCCAAATAGTGTTATGAAACCCAAGTATTGCCCTGGACCTAATATTTTAAATCTTTGCGGCGAAATAACGTTAAGAAATGAATCCGAGGCTGCAATTGATGAGATAATAAACGCGGAAACAACTAATTTTGGTTTGAGGGCTTCAAAATCAATAAAATTAAAATCATCAATGGGGGTCCACCACCAAGTTTTATACGTGAAAGCAGACTCTATACTAAATGCAGGGCATCCAGTCATAATTACTGGCTCCGATTCTAAAATGTAGGGTTGCTGCTCAACTTCTCTCGCATACAAAAATTCACTACGAATAAATTCGGTAGTCGTCAAATTAACGGTGTTCAGCAAATAATCGTTTAATTCTTTGACCCCAGCTAAAGACGTGAAAAAGTTCTGTATTGGGGAAAGCAGTATAGAAGGAGGAACACTTGTTGTAAGGTGACTCCTAACCATAATGCTAAGAGAAGATGCTTGAGGATAGAGCTCCCCAATATTTATGAATAATGTTGGTTTAATTCTCTCAAAGTTTGTAGAATTGAAGAAATAATCTTCAATGAATTCTCTAATGCCTGCGAGCGCTTGCCAATGTCCGGACAAAAATAAAATACATATGCTTATTCTAGGTTTATTTTCACTAAAGTATCGTGCTAATTCAAGAAGGAAGGCTGGACTGATAGCTTCATGGGCTGCAGGTGAAACAGAGGGAACTACAGATAAGCTATCAAAATGCGATGAAATTATTATCGACCCACTATTTACTGCGGAACCATTAATTATGCCTAGAATGTTAATGCCTTCAACATTTTTCCACTCAACTCTAGACATTATCTTTACTTCGGCATCAGGGTTATTATTAACATAATCTAGAAGCTCAATACCATCGCCTTGGTTGACATATAACCTTGGAAAATAAAGAGGAGCATTTAGAAACTTTTGTTTAGATTCAAAGAAGTTTGAATATGGCGATTCTATAAATATAACTGCCTTCGCTCCTAAACGCGCCGCATTAAGCCAATTATCGCCACTATTGAAATCCATGATCACAATTGAACCATTCACATTGTATCCATTAAAATCTTCCAGTCGACCCCTTCCTACGTAAACAGCTCTACCTTTAATTCCGTGAGTTGGTGTAGCGGAGGTTTGAATACCGTTTGGCCAAAGCGCACCAGCTTTGATAATTTTTCCGCCGAACTCTATGTACGACTCCGCATCTAATGGTACAGCCACCACGTATCGATGAATCTCCACATTAATATTATACTCCACAAGCTTAGACTTTATATAATCTGCTGCATCGTAAAAACCTGGGTAACCAGTAACTCTCGATTTCATCTGTGAAAATACCCTAACATGACTCTTAATGTTTTCTAAGTTTAGATTCTGAAGAATATTCCTCAACTCAGAGACTTGATTGTAACATAGATCGCTAAATAAAGCATTTTCTTGATGATAGCAAAAACTCTTAGCAATAATAACTGTAGTGAAGAAAATAAGCATGAAACCACATGAAATCTTAAACCTTGATTTCATTTTCCTAACCTTCTGTCGGTTTTTTGCGATTACACTTCATTCATTATACTCTACTAAATCGTCTAAAATCTTTAATTTATTGCTCAATTTATTTATTTTTCCCTAATTGTTATTAATGTTTTTCCTTGCACCATAAAAATATTAGGACTCAATAATCTTAGCTCGGATTTTTCCCGGCGTCATTTTATGTAATGTGAATAGATTAAAGGCTAGTAGATGCGTCTGTAATTCAATGTAGTTCTTCTTTAAGTCTCCACTTTGTCTCTTTAGGTGTGTCTTCGATAATGAAGCCGATTTTTTGGAGTTTATCTCTAATCTCGTCAGATATCTTCCATTCCTTTCTTCTTCTCATCTCCTGTCTCACTTCAAGTATTATCTCCATTAAACTCTTTAGTACAGTCTCGTGCCTCCCAACATCTTGCTCTCTCTTTATCTCTATTTTTATTCCAAGAACATCTTCGACAAGCGTTTTAAAGATTTCATAAACCTCTTTTTTCGCCGCAGCTTCGATCTCGCTGTTCCTGTCCGCGTAAGAGTTCACTGCCTTCACGATCTCAAATACAGCGGCTATCGCTAAAGGCGTATTGAAATCATCATCCATAGACTCCTCGAACTTCTTTTTCGCCTCACGTACCTGTAAGACCAGTTTTTCTTCCTCTTCCCAACCTCTGTCCCTCTCCTTTAGGGAGAGAAGCCTCTCTAAAGCCCCAAATATTCTCTCAACGTTTGCTTTAGCAGCTTTCATGCTTTCCTCGTTGAAGTCTATTGGGCTCCTGTAGTGGGCGGATATCAAAAAGAATCTTAAAACCTGCGGGCTATACGTTTTTAAAGCATCCCTAACAGTTATGAAGTTTCCCAGAGACTTAGACATCTTTTGACCATTAACTGTAAGCCACTCGTTGTGTATCCAATACCGGGCGAAAGGTTTACCGGTGAGGGCTTCGGCTTGCGCTATCTCGTTCTCGTGATGTGGGAAAATTAGGTCTTTACCCCCCATATGAATGTCGAATGTTTCACCTAGATACTTCATAGCCATCGTCGAACACTCAATATGCCAGCCTGGTCTACCCCAACCCCAAGGGCTATGCCAGCCTGGCTCACCCTCTTTCCTCGCCTTCCATAATGCGAAGTCCGCGGGATTTTTCTTTTTAGGGTTAACTTCAATTCTCGCGCCAGCCTCTAAAGCCTCCATTTTATTTCCAGATAATTTGCCGTAATCGTTAAATTTTAATACATCAAAGTAAACGTCTCCGCCGGCTTCGTAGGCGTATCCCTTTTCGATAAGTTTTTGAATGGCTACTATCATGTCAGGTATATGTTGGGTTGCGCGCGGATTAATGTCAGGCTTCTTAATGTTCAGCGCAGCTATATCTTCAAAGTACGCGTCGCTATATATCTCGCCGATCTGCTGTATGCTTAACCCCATTTCCTGCGCGCGCCTAATTATTTTATCGTCTATGTCGGTTATATTGCTCACTAAAGTGACCTTAAAGCCTTTATATTCTAAGTATCGGCGCACAACATCGGCCACAACGAATGCACGCGCATTTCCAATGTGGATGAAGTCGTAAACTGTCGGACCGCAAACATATATTCTAACCTCGCCTTCACGTAGCGGTATAAACTCCTCTTTCCGCATGCCTAAAGTGTTAAGGATCCTCAGCGCCATAAGGATTCAACCATTATCTGCTAACACACCAACATATAAATAGATTGATTTAGGCTCATTGATGCATGATTCTCCTCATGCTCCTGTCGAGAAAACTCAAGATTTTCCTTCTGCTTTTACCCCAAGAAACAAGGATGCATAAGATCACAGAGAGCGCTAAAATTATTGTTGAGATGAATATCTCTTCGGCTAAAGATTTAAGCTCCATAAAAACGAAACCCCCAAATACGGCTCCAACGGTGTACAGAGTTGTTTTCCCAATAACCTGAATAATGGTTAGCTTCCACAACGGGAAGCGGAAGGCTCCAGCTAGAATCATTATCGGCGTATCGGGTAGCGGCGAGGAGGCAAATAGTAGGATTGCGAGCAAACCATATCGCTCAATCCATTTAGGTAGAGGATCATCCCCACCCTTATCAGCCGACAACGTCTCCTTTATACTAGACCCCCAGCAGTACGCGATTATTTCCCCTAAACCGCCGCCAAACCCGGCAGATAAGCCTAAAAGTAGTGGACTGTATTTTTCGGTTAGCGATAGGAAGAGCGGTACAAAGAAACCTCTCGCGATTATTGTTAGGTGGCTGAAGAACGCTGAGAGCAGGACACCTATGATTTCATATTTGTCGAGCAGCGCGTCACTTATAGGCATTCTATAGAGGGTTAACATGGATAAAGCCATTGTTGCAATTATTCCCGAGAGCTTTATTATAGCTTTGACCTTAACCTTCATCATCTCCAACCTATTGCGATGATCACAGTCATTTAGGCTCAGTAGGTATTATTAAAGGTAAGGAAGACATATATTTATAGCATGCTATCCATCCTAAAATATCTCTGGTTAATGCGGGATTAGGAAAGATTATGTTAAGGCAGAGCTATTTCCTCATAGGCTGCCGGTGAGGGATAGATTAAAATGGTTAATGCCTTGCTTGACTTATTGAGGCTGGGTCTATGCTTATCTTTCCTCACCGTAGCGTCAATCTATGACCTAAAGTTTAGGGAGGTTCCAAACACTGTTTGGATCATCTCCGCGCCAATAGGTTTAACGCTCTCAGCAATATCACTTGCCTTGAACATCTCAAGCCGCCCCTTGGACGCACTTATATGGACAGTGACGCTGATCATAGTCTCCGGCCTATCATTGGCGCTATTCTATTTAGGCTTGTGGGGCGGAGCTGACGCGAAAGCTCTAATATGCTTAGCGGCATCTATGCCAACGCGTTTAAATATTGAGGCTATTAGACCTATGCTTGAACAGTGCCTGCAAAACTCCTTCTCACTCCCGATATCAATATCAACCCTAAATAACTCTGTCTTAGCCGCCGCATTATTGACCGCAGCTATAGCTCTAAGAAACCTTATAGACCTAGCGAGGAGCGGTGGAAAAATATTTGAAGGGTTAGAGGGGGAGGGCCTCATTAAGAAAACTTTAGCTTTTATGACGGGATATAGGGTGGATGCTGAAAAACTACGCTCTAAAAGGCACCATTATATAGTTATAGAAGAATTCAGCGTGGGGAGCAATGGTTCCTTTAAGAGGCAATTAAAGGGGCTTCGGTTACTAGGCGCCGAAAACGATGTGGAGGGCAAAGTACCAGAGGATATTTGCGGAAAAATTTGGGTTACCCCAGCATTACCTTTTCTACTCTTCATGGAAGCTGGCTTAATAATGACTGTATTCTTGGGAGATGTAATATTTTGTTCAACATTTATTTTTATGAAATCGATGTCAACAGCTTAATAGCTTAAAAAGCAGTTGATGAATTATTGAAGGCGTTTTGGAACTCTATTTTTGTCCTTCCTTTCTCCTCAGGAGCATATTGTCAATTATCATGCAAAGGGCCTTAAAAACCTCGTCCTGATTAAGGCTATTTACATCTAATATTACATTGAATGGTTCAAAGTCTTCGCCTAACTTAAAGCCATAAAGGGCCCTGTAGATCTCTTTGGTTTGCTTCTCTCTCTCCCTCATACGTTTAAGCGCCTCCTCAAAGCTTATTCCATCCCGATTAGATATCCTCCTAGCTCTAACCTCCTCTGATGCGTCAAGCCATATTTTTAGGTCAGCTTTCTCCAAGAGCCAAGGCATCGTCCAGCTATCGAGTACAACGTTTCCTTCCTCAGCCCATCCAATCATCTTTTCATCTACAAGCCTATCAATACTAGGATTTCTTAGGCGTTCTTCCAAAAACCTCATCCCTTCTTCTGTCTCCCACCAACCTTTATCAGAAACGCTGTAACCCATCTCCACAGCGACCGCTCTTAAAGCGTCCCCACCAGAATAGTACTTTAAACTGTAGTGTTCAGCAATCCTCTTAGCGACGGTGCTTTTACCAGACCCGGCTAACCCAGAGACGCATATGATTATTTTCTTTCCTTCTGGAGGCTGGGAGAGCATCTATTACCCTCCTTAGCATAACGTGATGTTTAGCTGAGCTAGATCCTTGTTCCAAAACCCATTTCAACGTTAAGCACCCTCGATATAAGGAAGTTGAAGAAGAATTGGCATATAATATACCAGAAGAAGAACGGTATATCGATTTTTTCACCAAGTAGGGGTATGAACGCCACAGGTCTACTCCCATAGAAAAATATTAGTAGCCACCATATGATTAAGAATGGGATAAAAGTGATAAGCCAAACCTTCATTTGCTGCGCAGATATCCTTGCCCTGATCTGCATTATTTTAACCTCCTGCTTCTTAACTTTAGCCATAAGCTTCTTGTCGCCTGTTTTTTTAGCGAGCTCCCTCTCAGCGTTCCATACGGATATTTCCCTCTGCCATTCCGCAAGCATCCTCCTATCAATAAACTTGCGGTTAATTAACGCGGTCATTAGAGAGGAAACGAACGCTATAAACATTATGAAAAAAGTTGAGAGGGGAGGGCTTAAAAGATCCATCTGCACACCTATCACCTTCCAAGGAACTTCCTTATCCCAGGATAAATTTCCTCGATACGTTCGCTCATAATCTGCTGATAGTATTGATAAATTATTCCCACAGATAACAGTATCCCAGTTCCAGTACCGAAAGCCCCAAAAAGATCGGCTATAGCTGCCATTAAACCAACAATGAATCCTCCAAGTAAGGTCACCACTGGAATATATCTTTTCAAAATAACCTCTATAGGTTTCTCAGACCTCCTGAAACCTGGAACCTGCATGCCGGCGTCGACAAGCTGCTTGGCAACCGTTCTCGGGTCTAGACCTCCAACTTGGAGCCAAACCCATGAGAAGATAACGCAGAGAATTATTAATAGCACCGCGTAAACAGTGTATCTGACTGGATCATTTAGTACGTCGAGAAAACCCCTCGGGGACGTAACATAGTACGCTAACCCACCTATAGGATGAAGGTATTCTCCCGTATACTCAAAATCGCCAATTAACTTTATCCACGGGTATAAGGTTGGATTATTTCGATAATTAGTCCACAGTATTTGACCTATAACGTAAATGTTTCCAAATAACGCTGATGCAAATATAACTGGCAAGTTAGAGACGTAAAGGAGACTTATCGGATATTTACCCTTAAACCCTCTGAACCGAGCGTGGGCGACAGGTATCTCAACCCTAACACTTTGAGCGTAAATGCAGAATAGAAAAATGCCTACAGTTAGTATTAGGCCAAGAATACTTGGGTCATCAGCCGGCCTAATAAAAAGGCTACTCAGAGATTCGCCTGCAGCAAGAGTCTGGATCATGGCTGATATTATCCCCCTAGCCTTTCTTGGCTCGCTTAGGGAGGGCCATATTGAGAAGCAATCCAGCATTATGCGTTGGGCGACGCCTGCCAGTATAAAGAGGCTTATGCCGCTACCTATCCCCCAACCCTTCTGAATCATCTCGTCTAGAAGCATAACTATTATTCCAGCAACTATTAGCTGCATAAATATTATCGCAGCCTGCAGAGCCTCCAGTCTTCCGAAGAAGCCGCCCAGCAGATAGGCTGATGCTTGGACGATTGTCATTATAACCGATAAGACCTTGCTTGCGCCTGAGAACAATGCTCTATCTTCCGGATCTGAGAAATCGACACCTATGAAGCCAGAAGCCGCAAGCAGCTGTAATATTAGGCCTGCGGTAACTATCGGTCCTATGCCCAGCTCCATTAACGTGCCCCTAGTTGAGGCGAATATCACCCTATAGAACATTATGTCTTCGGTTTTACTTAGTCCATAGAGCGGTATCTCGCTCATAATAAAATAGATGAGTAGAGCGAGAGACGTCCAGAGAATCTTCTCAGTGAAGCTAACTCTGCGTTCTGGGGCTTTAATCTCTGGAATGAATCGTATTATCGGCTGAAAAGCTCTCAGAAATCTTCCAGCCACATTTTATCCCTCAATCGTTCAAATCAAATAGTATTTTGTTTAAATCTCTATATTAGGTTTAAATCATGTTTTAGGCTGCTTCCACCTCTCCAGCCTTCTTAGTTACTATTACTTCTCCACCAGCATCCTTAATTTTTCTTAAGGCAGTCTCGGTACATAGTGGAATTTTAACGGTGACCGGTATGGTTATCTTTCCTTCGCCGAGAAGCTTACTATACCCCATTCCCTCAAGATCTATAAATATTTTCTCGTCTTTTTTAACATTTTGAGCCATTTTTAGAGCTATTTCCTCAAGGTCCTTTAGGTTTATGCATCTTAGACTCCTTAGTTTCTTTTGTTTTGGGGAGGTGAAGCCTTTATAGCCGAAGTAGTCCGGTTCATATCTAAGAACCCAAGACCATAAATGCTTATGTCTACCAGCCCTCCTCTCACCCTTAGACCCACTCTTCCTATGCTGCCCAACCCTTCCATACCCACATGTTCTGGAACCGCGCTTCTTACGGATCTTTCTAAGGCTGTGTGGCATACATCATCAACCTAACTTATATCATTCTCTTCAATAAATCGTTTATTGCCTCGCCCCTATATCCCGTCACTCCACCGCTCACCCAGCTCTTCTTTATGCTCCCCTTATAACCCCCGCTTGGCGGCTTAAGACGGAAAACGGGTTTAATTCCAGGAAGCTTATTAAATTCAACTTTCAGGCTGTATATTGCGTCAGCTAAATCGCCAAGGGACTGGAAGCCAAGCTTCTGAGCATATTCATCTGTAAGCCTCTTGTTTCCAATAATTCTTCCCCTCTTTTTAAGGAGCATCGCGATAACTTCCTTCGAAACCTCCCCCCAGGTCACTTGATTCTGAACCTTCTGGAGCATGCCTAAATATGAGGGGCGATTATCTATCAGCGTCGCGTGGCAATTATGGGTCAAATTAAGCATTCTCAAAGTATCTTCGACATCTTTCCTAACATTGACTGTTCCTCTAACCCTAACGACAGCCAAACACTTGTCTCCCTTCTCCATCTTTTCTACCTCGCCCAGTCCATCGGTGTAACAACTTTATATGTGTTTTTTAAGGCATCAAATATTGCGTATGCAAATGAAGGTATCGTTCCTGTTGGACCATAACTCCTCATCCAGCAATCTTTTATCCCGGCAAGCCTAAGGATAACCTTAGCAACTTCACCAGCAACTAAACCTAAACCTCTTGGTCCGGGAAGAATCTTAACCCTTACCGCACCACATTTCCCAGAAACCTCAAACGGTAATGAGTGGGGCTGACCGCAACCGCACTCCCAGCTCCCGCAGCCTCTACGAACAATCGTGATGTTTAAGCGGGCTTCCCTAGCAGCTTTTTCTATAGCCGTGCGCACTTGGGTTGCTTTTCCGGAACCTATACCTAGGTATCCGTCCCTGTTACCGACGGCGACAATAGCTTTGAACCTAGACTTTTCTCCAGCATCTGTCTGTTTTTGAACAAGACCTATGTTTATAATCTCCTCCTCAAGGTTTGGGACGAGTACATTCACTATTTCCGGCTCGCTTATCTTAAACCCGTTAGCGAAAATCTCCTCTAGGGAGGATATTTTGCCCTCAAGCACCATTCTACCCAGCCTGGTTCGTGGAACCCATTCAGACTCTTTAGTTCCAGTGAGCGCCTCGCCCAAAGCATATCACACCATATCTTAGCTGGCGTTCTGAATTTTTAAAGAAACAATGCAGCTAATAGATTTAAACTTATCTGCTAACTCACCACAAATTCGCATCAATAGGCGGAGATAAACGAAGTAAGAATCAATAAGCTTTTATTCCTACTCTAGACCTTCATAATATTTGTAGCGTCAAGCAGATAGGTAAGGATGATGAGCCGCGTATTAAAGCCAGGGCAGAATGGAAAGATAATTGGTCATGGAACATGGTACGATAAAATGGCGCTTAAAATAATAGAGAGGGAGCATAAGCTAGGTAGAAGCCTAGATGTCATTAGAGTTGAGAGCGGTGTTGGAGCATCAGGCATACCGCACATAGGAAGCCTATCTGAAGTTACAAGAAACTATGTGATTTCTTTAGCGATCAGGGAGCATGGCTATAAGTCCGAGTTTATAGTTTTCTCCGATAATAAGGATGGGTTAAGAAGCGTTCCAGCCGGGTTGCCGAAGTCTCTGGAGGAACATTTAGGTAAACCTGTAACGGATATTCCAGATCCATTCGGATGCCACGGCAGCTATGGGGATCACATGGTTTATCTGCTGCTCGACACTTTAGACAGGCTCGGCATAGAATATAGGTTTATGTCAGCTATTGAGGTTTACAGGCAGGGCTTACTTAACAGTGAAATCCGAGATATTTTACTGAATGCGGCGCGTGTGGGCGAAATAGTGTATGAAGAGACCGGTCAAGAAAAATATTTAAAGGTGCTCCCATATTTCCCGGTTTGCGCTTCATGTGGAAGAATATATACCACTAAAGCGTATAGGTTTCTCCCAGACGAGAACAAGGTGCTTTATATATGTGAGGGGATGGAGGTTAAGGGTAAGTGGCTTGAGGGATGTGGATATGAAGGTGAAGCGGACTACACTAAGGGTGAAGGAAAGCTAAGTTGGAAGGCTGGTGAGTTTGCGGCTAGATGGCGCGCACTTAAAATAGGGTTTGAGGCTTATGGAAAAGACTTAATAGATTCTGTTAAAGTGAACGATAGAATATCACGTGAGATACTGGGATATGAACCGCCACTCCACGCACGCTACGAATTGTTCTTAGACAAAAGCGGGAAAAAAATCTCTAAGTCGACGGGAAACGTTCTTACACCTCAGCTATGGCTTAAATATGGTTCCCCTCAATCCCTACTCTTACTAATGTTGAAGCGGTTCGTTGGGACAAGAAACGTTTCTATTTCAGATGTGCCGCGCTACATGAACGAGTTTGACTATCTTGAGGAAGTATATTTCGGTAAAATTAAGATAAGTGACAAGAGGGAGGAGGCTAAGCTTAAAGGCTTATATGAGTATTGCTGGCTTCTGAAAGTTCCAAGTAAGGCAAGCATACATGTACCATATAATGTGTTAACATACCTTGCAAAAATTGCGCCTAAAGGCTCAGAGCTCGACTTTATACTTGGCAAGCTACGGGACTACGGCTATATAAAGGATAGGAGAGACGCGGATGAAGAGTTAAAGCGGCGTATCGAATATGCCTTTAACTGGGTTAAAGACTTCGAAGAGATAACTGAAACGGCTATCAGCCTATCTCAGGATGAGAAGAACGCTATAAGGCAGTTGATTCAGAGAATCCGTGTAGAGAATGAGACTGAAAAGATCCAAAGTGCAATATTTGAGGCAGCCAGGGAGAATAATTTGGATCCAAAGGGCTTCTTCAGGACGCTCTACATGATCCTTTTAGGCACTACGTCAGGTCCAAGGTTAGGACCATACATAGTTGCTATGGGGAGAGAGAACGTTATAAAGGCGTTAGAGAGAAGCCTCGAAAGAGCCTAAAAATAAGGCTCCTTATAAAATTCATTCACTCTGCAGCTTTTCAATATTTTATTTGACAAATCCTCTATTTTGACAGCCTCCTGAGCCCCACTCCGCATATCTCTCAATATAACTTTTCCCTCGCTGAGCTCTCTCGATCCAACGATAACCGTATGCGTTATGTTCCTCCTACTCGCGTCTGAGAGAGAGCGTGAAAGGCTCCTTCCCATAACCTCCATTTCAGCAGAAATATTTTGCCTTCTAAGCATAACTGATATTCTGAAGGCTTCAGCCACATTATTTTCGCCGGCAGGAATAACTAGAACCCGCTCTCTTAATGTTTTAGTCGGATTAACCCCTTGTCTCTCCATAGCAATCATTATTCTGTCGACGCCTAGGGCAACACCTACAGCGGGCATTTCTCCGCCGCCGAAAATTCCTATAAGCCTATCATATCTCCCCCCGCCACCCAAAGCTATATTTAGTTCCGGCACATAAGCCTCAAAAATTATGCCAGTATAATACTCCAACCCTCTAGCGAAGCTGGCTTCAAAATAAAGTTTTGTATTGATGCCGCTAGCCTCAATCAAATCGATGATATCGCTAAGGTTTCCCAAGGATTCTTCAGCCTCCGGATACTTATAAATAACCTCAGAGATCTTCTTAACAACTTCATCCTTATTGCCACCTTTTATGTTAAAGAGGCTCTTGAGAGATTTTAAACATTCATCTGACGCACCATACTCTTCGGCAGCCTTCAAAGCCCCATCTAAATCCTTCTTATCTAGATATTGCATAATTATGTTCTGTTTTTCCTCAGGCACGCCACCCTTTTCAAGAATGTTACGTAGGATGCCCATGTGATTGACCTTTAACACATGATCTTTTAATCCTACGCTCTCTAAAAAGTCGATCGTTAGGTTTATAATTTCGGCGTCCGCTTCAGGTTTACTTGAACCTATAAGCTCGTAGTTTGCCTGCCAGAACTCTCTATATCTACCAAGCTGGGGCTCATCGTATCGATATAAGCTTCCAATCGAAAAGAGCCTGAGTGGTTTAGGTGAACTTATCATTCTTGTGGCTACAAGCCTAGCTATTGATGCCGTAAACTCGGGTCTTAGGGCAACTTTTCTTCCACCGAGATCTTCAAAGACATACATACGCTTCCTGTTTTCTTCCCCAATTTTAGCGGCTAACAGATCATAGTATTCGATGATCGGCGTTATAACTTCCTCGTAACCATACAGTTCAGCCAGCCGCCTAGCATTTTTCTCAACAAACCTTAGCGTCCAAGCTTCGTCAGGCAATAGATCTCTCATACCGCGCACTGGTTGCCGGAAATCCGGGCGCAAACATTTCCCTCCAAGATCAACAATACAGCATTAAGTCAATTATATGTTATGCTACACATTAGAATTTAAGGAGGATTTAAGGATTATTTTACCAAATCATATGCTCCAATATTTTACAGAGAACGTGGACTCGGGAGCGGGAAAAGATCGTCATTCCACCGCGGGCAGAGGTCCACGTACCTCGATCTCCTCATCGTCCAATAATATAGGATATCATGGAAGAATATGAGTGTTTCGCGTATAAAGATGCCTTTTAACCACTACGCACATGCTTATGTTCCTTTAGTTTTCTCATACATTTTCTCTAGAGTCCACCTTATTGCAGACCTTAATTCGCGCTCTCTCTGCGGCGTTATATTCCGAATAATTATTTCTCGAATCAAGTTTCCTTCGGTTTTCACTTCAAAGGATAGGGCTTCTTCGGGTATAAGTTCTCCCCTTTTAACGGCTTCCTGATCAACATCTCGCATTCTACTTAAAACTTTATCGATTAAAAAAGCCTCAAAAGGAGGAGTATCTGTATAAAATTTCTTATCAGCTTCCGGGATAACGTGCAGGTTTCTATTCTCAATATATATGTTTGCCAAAATCTCACCAGTACTCGTTTTCAATGGTATAACTCTAGCTCCCTCCCTAATAGGGGGAGCTGTAACTGGTGCAGTCTCAGCTGCTTTTGGCGGAACGATCTCTTCAGCCCTCTTGAAGCTTTTCTCCAATAGGAGCGTGTTAACGAACTCTAATACTAGCCTTAAACCTTCAATCTCCATCTCGAGGCTTCGTATCCTCTCTTCGAGAAACTCCCTTAACTCCGCAATCTTTTTTAACCTTTCTTCCTCCATATTTAGTCTTCCCAAAACAATTATTGTCGTTATTGACGTCAAATATTATTTGAGTAAAACTACGATATATTTTTTAATTCCACCCCAATAATGTTAAAATTGGTGTAATTTATGCAAATAAGCGTATATATTCTAGTTGAAGTTGAAAGAGGGGAGCCATGGCAAATAGCATCAGAGATATCTAAGATAGATGGAGTTAAAACAGCGCACGCGGTAACCGGACAATACGATATAATAGTTTACGCTGAGCTAGATGGTTTAGAAAACCTTAAAAATGTTATAAAGAGGATACAAGCAATAGAAGGGGTTCAGCATACGCAGACAGCTGTCTGCATACCGTGAGAATGAACCGATTAGCTAAATATTCAATCCAGCATCTATCTTTTTCATAAAACCATAATATGCTTTATACTTTTAGAAGAAAACGCTGCAAACATAGTCACATTTATAATCGCATCCATAGTAATTTTAAGCAGGTCAACTTATTTACAGGTGGTGAAATATTTGAGTAAAAGCGAACTTACCAATGTGGTAGATACCACTCGCAGCCCATATGCTTTGCTGCGTCCAGTGCCTATAGAAAAGGTCCGTTTAGAAGATACGTTCTGGGCTCCAAGGCTAAGGCTAGTCCAGGAAGTAACCTTACCGACACAATACCGTTTACTTGAGGAAACTGGACGCATATTTAATTTCCGTAGAGCTTCAGGAAAAGAGAAAGGCGCTTTCCGCGGCTTATACTTTAATGACTCGGACGTCTACAAGTGGATTGAGGCGTCGGCTTTCTCTTACGCTTACAATAAAGATGAAAGGATACTGGATATGGCGATAAGCGTTATTAACGAAGTCACCGCAGCCCAAGATGAGGACGGCTACATTAACACCTACTTCACATTTGAGAGGAAAAGCGATAGATGGAAGAATCTGAGAGATATGCATGAGCTTTACTGTGCTGGCCATCTTATACAGGCTGCAATAGCGTTTTACCGAGCCACTGGCGGCAGGAAGCTTTTAGACTCTGCATGTAGATTTGCAGACCATATAGCAGATACATTCGGACCCAATAAGCTGGTTGGCGTATGCGGTCATCCGGAGATCGAGATGGCTCTTGTGGAGCTTTATAGGACGGTTGGCAAAAAAGATTACCTAGATTTGGCATGCTTCTTTATTGACACTAGAGGTAAGGGGACTATTGGTGGAAGCCCATATCACATCGACCATAAACCTTTCAGGGAGCTGGATGAGATCGTTGGGCACGCAGTCCGAGCCCTCTATTTAAATTGTGGTGCAACGGATGTTTACGCCGAGATCGGCGATAAATCCCTATTTGACGCTCTTATTCGCCTCTGGCATAACATGACTAAGCGGAAAATGTATATAACTGGCGGTGTTGGCTCACGGCATGAAGGCGAAGCCTTTGGCGACGACTACGAGTTGCCGAATTTCCGAGCATATGCTGAAACATGCGCCGCCATAGCCAATTTCATGTGGAATTGGCGCATGTTAATGGTGACTGGTGACGGCATGTTTGCGGACATAATGGAGCTAGCCCTTTACAATGGCATACTGTCGGGTATATCGCTTGATGGAAAATATTACTTTTATGTTAATCCCCTTGCGGATAGGGGTCGCCATAGGCGTCAAGAATGGTTCGAATGCGCATGCTGCCCTCCAAACATAGCCCGCCTAATAGCATCATTACCAGGATACTTCTACAGCACCTCAGAAGAAGGTGTATGGATTCACCTATACGCTAAAAGCTCTGCGGAAATAAAATATAAGGAGACATCTATTGCGCTGATTCAGAGCACCGGTTACCCATGGAGCGGCGATATAGAGATAATTGTAAACCCTGAAGAGCCCATCGAATTCAGCCTATTCATCCGCGTCCCAAGCTGGTGCAGAGAGGCGCACGTGAAGGTTAATGGGGAGCACATAGAAAAGGTTTTCAGGCAAGGATACTTAAAGATTCACCGCCTATGGAAAGGTGGAGAAAAGGTCCATTTGTCTTTGTCTATGCCTGTTGAAAGGGTTGTTTCCCATCCCCATGTGATGGAGAATAATGATAGGGTTGCTCTGAAGAGGGGGCCAATAGTATATTGCCTTGAAAAAGCCGATAACAAAGCTTTCGATGTATGGGACATAATATTGCCGGATAACTCCCCATTAACTGCGCAGTATGCGCCAGATGTTCTTGGCGGCGTTGTCGTTATACGCGGTGAGGCTCTGGCTATAAACGCTGAGAGTTTCGGGGATAGACTATATGCCCCCAAGACAGACGTTAAATATGAGACTTACAGGGTGGATTTCACGGCAATACCGTACTATGCGTGGGCTAATAGGGAGGAAGGACCAATGACGGTGTGGCTAAGATCCCCCGAGAAACTATTCTAGTAAGCTTAACATATCCAGCGAGCCGAGAAAAGTTCCGTCCAAGAGATAGATTTCAGATTTCTCAAGAATCACGCTCCTAGACCTAAGAATCGGACCAACGAAATCCTTGAAGACCGCTTCACCCGCAATCGAAGCCCTATTTATGGCTCTTCCGCCGAGGATATCGTTAAAGGAAGGCATTATCAGCAGGTTCTTAACTTTCGGCTCAATGGAGAACTTTGCTTTGAGCAGGTTTTTAGGATCCTCCTCTCTTTTAAACTTGACGCCATAATGTTTCAGCATTGATCTAACAATCATATCTCTGTCACAAGGAGCTTTAACCCAAACCTGATTCGTTATGCGGAAACCCATCGGGTCTCTAAAAGTCACCGTTGGATGGATATGCCCTATCACGAGGGTTTCGCATCCAAGCATCTTTATGTCCGGCCATGCATGTCCATGGAATAGTCCAGCCGACCCTACTATAACGCCCTGCTGAGGCGCAATTTCGATTCCTTCTGGCAATAGAACCTCTATATTACCATCATGGTTTCCGGGCACAACTTTCACGCTGGAAACTTTTCCGCGGATTTTCTCAAAGAAGAAAGGGACGTCGCGCCATTCCTCAATCTCTATTTTCTCAATCGTATGCTTAACGTCGCCGAGCACTATTAGGCAATCTGGTTTCTCAAGCGATATTATGCGTTCAAGTCTCCTTATGAGCTTACTTGTCTGGGACGGTACGTGAATACCTTCTTCGGAGAGCGCCGCCTCCCAGCCCAAATGCACATCTGATATCACCAGGGTTTTCTCCGAACCCTCATCTATTATGAGCGCCGCGTATGGGCTTACCAGCCTAATTATAGTATTTTCTTGCTCCACGCCCATAAATAGCCCACTCGGTTAAGGCTTTTCGCTACATCTCTCTATAAGCGACACTATTTCATCAAATAGGCTTTTGTTAGCAGATGCTATGACTGAGAAACGTTTAACTTCAGTTAGCGGGATGTCCGGCACGCCATCCCCATTAGGCTGCAGAAAAACACCTCCAGCCTCGGTGACTATCAGCATCCCAGCTGCGAAGTCCATTGTTCTGAGCAAACCGCGTAAATCGATGTAGGCGTCTAAGAGTCCAGATGCAACGTGGCATATTTCGAGGGATGCTGATCCAAACGCCCTCAAGCCTTTAACTTTCCCCATTATCGGTATAGTTCTACTTATCGATTCAGCGCTCCTGGACACGTCAACCGACACAATTGCGTCTCTTAGGCTTACCACATTTGACGGTTTAATCTGCTGCCCATTATACTTGGCACCGCAGCCTCTCTCAGCCGAGAAGATCCCACCGTCGTACAGGTCTATTACTACAGCAGCCTCCAGATCGCTTAACCTCCCAGTAGATGATATTGCTATTGACGATGAGGCAAACTTGATTCCCCTGATGGCATTATTAGTGCCGTCGACGCCATCCACTATAAGATAAAATTCTGGTGAGGAGCCGATTCTTTTGACACCGCACTCTTCACCGATAAATATGCATGAGAAACCATTTCTTTCCAGATAATTGATCGCGGCTTTTTCCGCAACCTCATCGATTAATCTGGTTTTGTCCCCTCCAAAACCCAGCCCTACTATTTCGCCCGCCTTAGGCTTTCCAAGCATTGGGTGAACATGTGAAAAGATCTCTTTGGCTATCTCAATCAGCAGGTTGAGACTATCGCCCATTTATCCACCATCAACATATTATTTTCTTGAAAGCCTTATATTTTTGTTAATACAAACATTTTTTGGAGGAATTAGATTTGTCTGAAGCAGAGAAGAAAAAGAAGTACTATTATTATGGTGAGAAGGAGAAGAAGGCTGAGGAAGTGAAAAAGAGGAAGTGCGGAGCGAGGAAGAAGACTTCAGCCTCTTAGGAGAGATTTATGCTTTAGAAAACTCGGTATGCACCTCTCATCCTCTATTGGATTGAAGTGGTCGAGCTCCGATATATCTATCGGGGTCACGATTCTAGAAACCATACCATGCAGGCTATATGGCAGCCTAATAAGTCTCATACTGCCAGACGTAACCCACTCATCTATCATGAAACCCTTGTTCTTCATCTCTTTGGCAAGCTCGCCGCGCTTCTCAGCGCTCCAACCGAACGCTTCTTCATCCAAGACATGTATATGGAAGCCTCTACCCGAGTAAACCACTCTTAAATTCGAGAACCGTTTAGAGAGCTCCTCGTATAATTTTATCGTTTCATTTTTAACTATCTCGAGCTCTACTTCACAAAAACTCAACCCTTCATGCCTGCGCATTTTATCCTCGAGCGAGCCGTGAATTGGGCATGTTAAATTCTCCGGGTCTAGATCGAAAGCCATCTCTTGACCTATAGCGCGCCCCTGCTCATCGTAAACACTTCTATCATAGTAGACTGATTCTGGAAGAAACTCTAGGATCCACCCTTTTACATCTTTTAGGTCTACATAGTTATCTATTAGTATTGTTGTTGACGCGTCCTCCTCATACTCTGGTGGGAAGATCCTCGTATGCCTCCCAATTATTACTGCAAAAACTATTTTTCCGCGCCATCCACTAAACCATTTCTTAACCATATCGAGACTGAATTCAGAACTGTAAAACTGCTTCCGCTCCTCTAGGGTTGAGGGGCGCATACCTTTAGGCAGATAATAGTTGCCCATAACCTTAGCATCCACGTCATTCATTTAAACTGTCTTAAACTGTTCCGGACTCCCAGCTCTCAAGGTACATCTTCTGCTCCTCTGTTATCTCGTCAATTTCTATTCCCATGGACTTAAGTTTAAGTCTGGCGACGGTTTCATCTATCTCCTTTGGCACATCATATATTTTGGGCTCCAACCCTGGATTTTTAGCTAAATACTCGACGCATAAGGCTTGGTTGGAGAACGACATGTCCATGACCTCTGACGGATGCCCCTCAGCCGCAGCCAGATTTACAAGCCTCCCCTCAGCCAGCAAATATATTTTCCTACCGTTCTTAAGAGTGTATTCTTCAAGGTTAGGTCTAATAGTCCTCTTTGAAACAGATATTTTCTCTAAATCAGGTATGCTTATCTCAACGTTAAAGTGCCCGCTATTCGCCAGTATTACGCCATCTTTCATTTTAAGCATATGCTCCATTCGTATAACGTTTATATTGCCCGTCACAGTTACAAATATGTCACCTATTGACGCGGCTTCATTCATAGGCATAACTTGAAAACCATCCATAACAGCTTCAAGAGCCCTTATAGGGTTGATCTCCGTTACTATGACGTTTGCACCCATCCCTCTAGCCCTCAAAGCTAATCCTCTGCCGCACCATCCATAGCCGCATACAACAAACTTTTTTCCGGCCAGAAGAATGTTCGTCGCTCTTAATATGCCATCTATCGTGCTCTGCCCGGTTCCATAACGGTTATCAAACAGATATTTCGTGTAGGCGTTGTTCACCGCTATAATCGGATATTGAAGAATGCCCCTTTTAGCCATAGCTTTCAGGCGCATAACACCGGTTGTCGTTTCCTCGGTTCCGCCAATAATGCTTCGGAGAGCCTCTCTCCTAGACGAATGTATCGTGGTCACCAGATCTGCGCCGTCATCCAGAGTTATATTGGGCTGATGATCTATCACGCGATTTATACACCAGTAATATTCTTCAGTTGACTCCCCTCGCCAAGCGTAAATCTTAACACCCATGCTTGCTAAGGCTGCTGCAACCTCATCCTGGGTTGACAACGGATTGGACCCGCACAATGCAACCTCAGCCCCGCCAGCCATTAAAGTCTTAACTAGAACGGCTGTTTCTTTAGTTACATGCAGGCAGGCACCTATCTTCAAGCCTTCAAGAACCCTTTCGCTCTCAAAGCGCCTCGCAATCTGATTTAAGACCGGCATATGTCTAGAAGCCCATTTAATAAGCAGTTCCCCTTTTTCAGACAGCCTTAAATCCTTAACCTTAAAATCCATATAATCCTCCTACACCATCCTTTAACGCTAATCAAGAAGGAACGCTTAAAAAAGTATTTCCTTATCTCGCTAAGACGCGTTTGATAACTGGAGGTCTCACTTTCTTTAAAACCCTATATCGGCAGTACGGACATCTTATACCCAGTTCGAGCTCAGTTGATTTAACAATAGCGCCACATCTAACACATTGATACAAGAGAACATGCTCTTCACCGCTCGCCAAGCAATCTCACCGCAAAGATGACGGAGAAACCAAAATTTAAGCTTTACTATCCGCTGAGATTAGTAACACCTACTCTTCACTAAACTACTCTCCAAATAATGGGCAGATCCATCTAATATTTCAACCATTTCAGAAAATAAAAATAAGCAAGATTTTTTGGTGCGGCCGCTGGGATTTGAACCCGGGATCGCAGGCTTGGAAGGCTCAAATGGGGTTTGTTTCAGCCGTTTTAGGGATGATTTTCTAAGATATGCTTCCGGCAGGTATAATCCTTTGACTGTTAAGGAGATGCTGAGT